>OGCN01000101.1_pt1 | contig 139396 bp, 111 predicted proteins | sample 1570181 | NCBI WGS metagenome assembly OGCN01 (sample SAMEA4370584, study PRJEB24528) | human gut metagenome | reverse complement strand
AACGTACATTTGACACACAGCTTGCTTTGTTTTGAATTCGTCGAATTCACGTTATTTTACAATATAGTATTTTTCTGGGGATTATTTGGATATGGGCGAGCCGGATATAACATCAACAAAAATTACCCTGTGCTTTTCGGATGTCTCAAACAATAGTATAGAAAAACAGCCTGGTGGCTTAATAATAAGCCACCAGGCTGTGAGGATTAACGTTATATTCATTTACTGAATACATCGGAAACCCATTACCTCATACTGTTGCAGTATTACCCTAAATAACCTCAGCTATTACAGTGAATACAGATAACATTATTTCAAATAGAGTCTACAAAAGCATTAAACGAATTGCTCATTGCAGACTAGCTCATTCTCTTTCCACTACCCAATAGTAACAAAGCAGAAAAACACGACAAAACGACAATGCCAATGTACTGCATAGTCTCACACACCATGAACAACCTCTTCATTTTGCCTTTGCCACGTAGAATTGTCACAATAAGCCCAATACTGCTCATTACAGCCGCATGGTTATTAACACATTAATACAAGGCCCATTCACAGCGGAAACACGCTTACACAAATGTCGCGACGTAGCCCAACAAAGCCATCGGCACAGCAAACAACCTGTATGGACAACGATATAATTGACGTGTTCTGGACTGCATGATTGATTCGGAGTTTATCTCACAGATTGAGAGTATCAACCATGATTAACTGGCCAAGACATCTCATATCTCACAATATCCTCTTCAATAAGAGGAGAGCCTAGTTGCACTTCAACAAAACGAAGATCTGTCACCGCCCGTACGGCATGCTTTTGCCCGACTGCAATATTGACAACATCACCCCTACGAACCGTTGTTACCTCACCATCAAGCATCAGTTCGCCCTCGCCTTCAATAAATGTCCAAACCTCTGAGCGATGGTTATGGGCTTGATAGCTAATGTTTTTACCCGCATTGAGGAAAATGTGCTTAACAAGCGTATCGGAGTTTGATTCTCCACCATTATGGTGTTCAAGCACCTTATATGTTCCCCAGCGGCGCTCCTCAAACATCGGGCGTGCACACAGGCGCTCAACATAAGGCTTGATTGACTCACAGCAGTCCTTGTCTGCAACGAGAATTCCGTCAGGACTGGCAGCAACAACCAAGTTCTTGGCCCCAATACAAAGACACGGTATACCGAGTCTGTTTACCACATGAGTATTTACAGAAGCCGAGTCGAGTGTAGATTTACCGATAGTGCTACTGCCAAGAACCTCGCTTAATGCATTCCATGTGCCAAGATCCTTCCATACCCCGGCAAATGGCACAACAGCAACAGAGTCTGCCTTTTCAGCCACCTCATAATCGAAACTAATCTTCGGAAAACAAGAATAGCACGAACGCAACTCATCAAAGCTATGACCACAGTCCACATATTTGGAAATAATTTCAAGAAGGTAACCAAGTCGGAAAGCAAATACACCCCCATTCCACAAGGCTCCCAGAGATATAAGTTCAACGGCTTTCTCCGCTGTAGGCTTCTCCGTGAAACGCTTCACCCTCATCGCGTCGGCTACATTGTTGCCGGAAGCCACCTCTGGTACAATATAACCAAATTTAGTGGAAGGATAATCAGGACGGATTCCCATGAGCACCAGATTGGCAACACCACCCTTCACAGCTTCAACCATCCGGCCTATTGCATCGAAATAGCTATCGTCAATATATGGGTCACTTGGCATAACGACTACTGGTTCGTCGGCAGCACAACCTTTTTGCTTGGAAAGATAAAGGCATGCCAAAGCAATTGCAGGGAAAGTGTCGCGGCGTTCGGGTTCTGTCACAACACCCACGGTATCACCAAGCTGGCAGCTAATGGCATCACGTTGAGACTCGCCGGTAGCTATCGTTATGTCTGCCCCAAGCGCAGACGATTTTATCTGGCGCACTACTCGCTGAACCATCGACTCTTCGCCACCGTCTGGTGCAGGCAGGAGACGCAGAAACTGCTTTGAATAAGAATCGTTTGAAAGCGGCCACAGGCGTTTGCCTGAGCCGCCGGATAAAAGAACAAGTTGCATATTTATATTACCTTTCTGCCCTCATAGGATTAGTTAGGAAGTCATGATATGCAAGGCGGATGCCGTCTTCGAGCTCCGTCTTATATGTCCAGCCCAAGGCTGTGGCCTTTGATACGTCGAGAAGTTTGCGTGGCGTACCGTTTGGCCGCGTAGTGTCCCAACGGATTTCACCATCGTAGCCAACAACCTTTGCCACCAGTTCCGTCAGAGCCTTGATAGTGAGCTCCTTGCCCGTACCGGCATTGACAGTCTCGTTTCCGCTGTAGTTGTTCATCAGGAACACACAGAGATTCGCAAGGTCGTCCACATACAGAAACTCACGCAACGGCGAACCGTCGCCCCAGCAGGTAACGCTCTTTGCGCCAGCCTCCTTTGCCTCGTGGAATCGGCGGATAAGTGCAGGCAACACGTGGCTGTGCTCTGGGTGGTAATTGTCGTTCGGGCCATAGAGGTTGGTAGGCATCACGCTGATGTAATCGGTATCGTACTGACGGTTCAGAAACTCGCAATACTTAAGTCCGCTAATCTTCGCCAAAGCATAAGCTTCGTTGGTCTTCTCCAGTTCACCAGTGAGCAGGCAACTCTCTTTCATTGGCTGCGGTGCCATGCGAGGATAAATGCACGACGAGCCAAGAAACTCCAACTTCTTGCAACCGTTTTTCCAAGCCGCGTGGATGACGTTCATCTCCAATATCATGTTATCATACATGAAATCCGCCAGTGCAGACTCATTGGCAACGATGCCGCCCACCTTGGCAGCGGCGAGAAACACATACTCTGGCTTCTCATCAGCGAAGAAAGCCTCCACGGCCTCCTGCCTTGTCAGGTCAAGTTCCTTGTGCGTGCGAGTGATTATGTTTGTATATCCCTGACGCTCCAGCTCACGCACAATGGCCGAGCCAACCATTCCACGGTGGCCGGCAACATATATCTTTGCGTTCTTTTCCATAATGCATTAATGCTAAGTTCCGCCGGACTGCAAATCCGACGGAACAAAGATTTGTTATTTTACAATACCCTTCTCAAGATATTCGGCAAGGTTCATCTTGCGCACCTTCTCGCTCGCATCCTCTGCAGCCACCTTGTGCATGTCATAGTCCACCATGATGCGCACAAGTTCCTCGAAAGATGTCTTCTGTGGATTCCAACCGAGTTTTGCTTTCGCCTTGGTGGGATCCCCCCAGAGGTTCACAACGTCAGTCGGGCGATAGAAGTCCTTAGATACCTCAACAAGTGTTTTGCCAACGAGGTTCTCGGGACCGGACACACAGATGCCCTTCTCGTTTTCGCCCTCGCCCTCAAACTCCAGTTCAATGCCTGCATAACGGAATGCAAGTTGACAGAACTCACGTACACTGTGCTGAACTCCTGTGGCAATCACGAAATCTTCAGGATTCTCATGCTGCAGAATTAGCCACATGCACTCCACATAATCCTTGGCATAGCCCCAGTCGCGAAGCGACGAAAGGTTGCCAAGATAGAGCTTCTCCTGCTTCCCCTGTGCAATGCGTGCTGCAGCAAGTGTAATCTTTCGCGTAACGAAAGTCTCGCCCCGACGCTCGCTCTCATGGTTGAAAAGAATGCCCGAGCAGCAGAACATATTGTAAGCCTCACGATACTCTTTCACAATCCAGTAACCATAAAGCTTGGCCACGGCATAAGGACTATAAGGGTGGAACGGCGTATTCTCGTTCTGAGGAACTTCCTCCACCTTGCCATAAAGCTCTGAGGTGGAAGCCTGATAAATGCGGCAGGTGTCCTCCAGATGGCAGGCACGCACGGCCTCCAGCACGCGGAGCACGCCCGTGGCGTCCACATCAGCTGTGAACTCAGGCGAGTCAAAGCTCACCTGTACATGGCTCTGTGCGGCAAGGTTATATATCTCGGTAGGTTTCACCTTGTCCACCACCTTTACAATCGACATAGAGTCACCCAAGTCGGCAAAATGGAGGTGGAAGTTGGGCTGGCCTTCCAAATGGGCAATCCTTTCCCTGTAGTCCACCGACGAGCGACGGATAATTCCATGCACATCATAACCTTTTGACATCAAAAATTCAGACAGGTAAGAACCGTCCTGACCGGTAACACCAGTAATCAATGCTACTTTTCTCATAACTCTTATTAATATACTATTTTCATTATTTCGTGTTGGGATGTTAATATTCCACACAGTAGATTAAACCAACAAACTCCGCCTTAAGTTGGACTTTTCCTAGGGATATATAAACCTACTATATCTATTCAATAAGATTGCTCATCATTTTCCAAACATCTCACATGCTTCTTTATACGTATCGATGCTACCTATATCGAAACGTCCCCCATTCATTGGCCAGGCATGCATTTCTGTCTTGCCAACCATATAATGTGCAAGGTTTCCTGGCGCATCCTTGCCACAGCCGTTTTCCACCGATTGTCTCACAAGCGCAAGGTCTTTCTTCATGTAGATGTAGAACGGCGGCACAGCAAGCGTACTCTTGGGTTCTTGTGGCTTCTCCTCCATCTCGAGCACTTTCATCTGGTCATCCACAACAATAACCCCCGTACGGCGCAACTTGTCCACATCGGGTTGCTCATGACACATGATACACGATGTTTGCTTTTGATTGGCAAAGTCCACAAAGTCTTTAAACGTAAAGAATAGCAGGTTGTCGGCAGCTACTACTAGCAAGTCGTCATCTATACGGCACTTTTCAATCGCTAACAATAAGTCACATACAGCACCGAGCCTTGTGTCGTTAGTTTCCGTACCATCGTCGATGATGGTCACCGGCTTAGAATAATGCTGCTCAGATGCCCATTGCCTAAATGTTTCGGCAAACTTATGGTTGGTCACAATGATGTGCTCAGTTATTACAGGGATGCTGTCAATGTCGTCAAGCATCCGCCCCAAAATAGTGTTATTACCAATTTTCAGCAATGGCTTGGGAAAATTCTTCGTCAATTCTCCTAACCTTGTCGCATAGCCCGCTGCAATCACTATATTCTTCATTGTTATTAGTCTGTTATAAATCTTGCCCCATCGTCTGGCTTGACAAAATAAATTTTGAATGTGTTCTCATATTCAGGGAATTGCTCAAGATATCGCTGAGTCAGTTCCTTTTCCACCTCCTCCTTGTACATAGGATTCACAAGAGCAATGCAAGCCCCCTTAAAGCCAGCCCCGGAGAAGCGACCTCCATATACGCCAGGCAACTTGCGCATTATCTCATATATCGCAATCAACTCAGGCGAGCCGCATTCGTAATTGTGAATGCTACTCTCACAACTATCGAAGCATAGTTTGCCAAAAAGTTTCAGATTGCCACTTTCCCAAGCCGTCACCCCTTGACGAACACGACGATATTCAGAATAGAAATGCTCTGCACGATGGGCAAACCGCTGCGGCATGGCAATGCGAGTTTTCTCAAATGTGGCCTTTGGCACATCGCGCAAGAATGTCTTGTCAAACGGGCGCAACGGCTGGTCGGTGTATGCCAGCATGTTCCACGCCGCCGTCTTGCACTCATACACACGCAAGTTGTAGTCGCTGTTAACGAGGCTGCGCGTCAAGCCAGAGAAAAAAATGCCTATCTCAAAGTCTGGCATGTCTGGATTGCGCTTAATCACGCGCCAATCATTGCTGTCGCAATCTAAGAACAGCAGCCCGTCTTTCTTGCCCAGTGTTATACACGCTTGGTCAAGGATGCCGTTACTAAGACCTATATACTCGCGCTCTGCCTCGGATGCAATACTTACCACCTCAAAAGGTGCCAAGTCTATATTGTTTGCTTTTGCAAATGCCATGGTATAAGCTACAAGCACAGCAGCACTCGATGACAGTCCGCCTACAGGCAGCGAACCTTGCACAACGCCATTGATACCTTTTTTTAATGCAAATCGTTTTCTCAATGCGTACTTCACGCCACGAGCATAATCTCCCCAATGCTTTTCCCTAACTTGCGATGCTTGTGTGACATCAAAATCAACTGTGCCGCCAAAAGTTAGCGACTCCAAATGCACATGCCCGTCATCATTTGGCGTGAACCAAAGGTCTACCCCCTTATTGATGGCAAAACCAGTGACTATTCCATGTTGGTGGTCAACATGCGCCCCAATAGGACATACACGATATGGAGCGAATATGTGATATTTGTAAATTCCTGACATTTTCAACCACACAAATGATTATATTACATTTTATACATATCTTCATAATAATTTTGATAGTCGCCACTCGTAACGTTGTCCATCCACTCTTGGTTGTCAAGATACCAACGCACAGTCTTCGCAATTCCTTCCTCAAACTGGAGGCTCGGCTCCCAACCAAGTTCTCTTTGGAGCTTGCGTGAATCGATGGCGTAGCGCATATCGTGACCTTTTCGGTCGGCAACATAGGTTATCAAGCCAATATCTTCTCCCTCTGCGCGACCAAGCAGGCGGTCAACGGTCTTAATCACCACCTTGATAATGTCAATGTTTTTCCATTCGTTGAAGCCACCGATATTATATGTGTCGGCTAACTTGCCCTCGTGAAAAATCAAATCTATTGCGCGGGCGTGGTCTTCTACATATAGCCAGTCACGCACATTATCTCCCTTGCCGTAGACTGGCAACGGTTTTCGATGGCGGATATTATTGATGAACAGGGGGATGAGCTTCTCAGGAAACTGGTACGGCCCATAGTTGTTCGAGCAATTGGTCACGATGGTCGGCATACCATAGGTGTCGTGGAAGGCACGCACAAAGTGGTCGCTGCTGGCTTTAGAAGCTGAGTATGGCGAATGAGGATTGTATTTCGTCTCTTCCGTGAAGAACTTAGTGCCGTAGGCGTGGTGATGCTCAGAACTTGCCTTTGTGCTAAACGGAGACTCAATACCCTCGGGATTAGTCAACTCCAACGCACCATACACCTCGTCCGTAGAGATGTGGTAGAAACGCTTACCTTCGTATTTCTCGGGTAGACTCTCCCAGTATTCCTTGACAGCCTGCAACAAAGTCAGCGTACCAATGACATTGGTATGTGCGAAGGTGAACGGGTCTTTGATGGAACGGTCCACGTGGCTCTCAGCTGCGAGGTGGATGATGCCGTCTACGTTGTACTTCACCAGCAAGTCTTTCACTACCTCGTAGTCACAGATGTCAGCCTTTACAAAGACATAGTTCTCTTTATTCTCAATATCCTTGAGGTTAGCCAGGTTGCCTGCATAGGTCAGCTTATCAAGGTTGATGATACGATACTTCGGATACTTGTTCACGAAAAGGCGAACCACATGACTGCCAATAAAGCCGGCACCGCCTGTTATGATGATATTTCTCTTAAAATCCATTTCTTTACTCCTTTTGAGAATAATTAATTACTTCATTGCCCTCATATTTCCCATGCAGACTTTAAGGGAATCTGTCCAATAAGGAATCTCAAGACCAAAGGTCTGTTTTATCTTTGTCTTGTCCAAAACAGAATAAGCAGGGCGCGTCACCGGGCTAGGAAATTCGTCGCTATGGCAGGGCTGGATGTCACAGTTGGTATTTCCGGCAAGTTCGGCTATCTTCTTCGTGAAGTCGTACCACGAGCAAACGCCCTCGTTGCTGAAATGATAGATGCCAGTCTTACTATATTCCAGTTTGTGATTTTCCTCCGCATAGTCTTCTAATACAGCCTTTATAGCTAAGGAAAGGTCATAAGCATAGGTAGGTGTGCCAGCTTGGTCAAAGACAACATTCAGTTTCGGCTTAGTTGCTGTGAGGTTGATCATCGTCTTGACGAAGTTCTTCCCAAACTCTGAGTAAAGCCAGGCAGTTCGTATAATCACGTAGTCGCAGCCAACTGCCTCAATGTTCTTCTCTCCCTCTAGTTTCGTCTTGCCATAGACTCCTGTCGGCGTGCCTTTCTGGTCTTCGCGGCAGGGTGTGTTGTATGGGTCGCCACCAAAAACGTAGTCGGTGGAGATATGGATCAGCAGTCCGTTCACCTCTTTCATCGCCTCAGCCAAAATCTTTGGGGCGTCGGCGTTGAGCTTGTGGCAAAATGCCTCGTCCGTCTCTGCCTTGTCCACATTGGTGTAGGCCGCACAGTTCACGATGCAGCCTATATTCTTTTCCTTAACTATCTTATTCACCGCCTCCGCATCTGTCATATCGATTATGGTGGTTTCAAGACCGTCTATCTCTACTACATCTGTGAAGGTATAGTTGTCTGCGGTTTCCTTGCTGATTATGCGCATCTCATTGCCAAGCTGGCCGTTTGCGCCTGTAACAAGTATGTTCATCGTGTCCTCCCTCTTACTTTGAATAAACAAACGGCGAGTCGAAGTCCTTCAGCAACGCGTGCTTGGTATCCTTCTCGCTAAGAATGGCGTGTTCTGTGGGTATGCGCCAGTCAATGCAAAGACTGTCGTCCAAAATGCTGATGCCTCCGTCAGCCTCTGGATGATAGAACTCATCGCACTTGTATTGGAACACAGCCGTTTCGCTCAGCACGGCAAATCCGTGGGCAAAGCCTTTCGGGATGAAGAACTGCCTGTGGTTGTCCTCGGTCAGTTCAACGGCCACATGCTTGCTATAGGTGGGTGAACCCTTGCGGATGTCGACTGCTACGTCAAGTACCGCGCCCTTCACGCACCGCACCAGTTTGGCCTGCGTGAACGGCGGGCGTTGGAAATGCAGACCGCGCATCACGCCGTATGACGACATGCTCTCGTTATCCTGAACAAAGTCAACCTTGCCTACTTTATCTTCAAACTCCCTTTTTGAGAAGCTTTCGAAGAAATAGCCTCTGGCATCCTTGAATATGCGCGGCTCTATAATCACCACGCCATCGATCTCTGTCTTTACGACTTCCATATCATTAATACTCCAAATTCTTAACTACGGCGTCAACCGGTTCATCCAATATTGAAAGCAAATACTTTCCGTAGTCGTTCTTCAACATAGGTTGTGCGAGCTTACGAAGTTTCTCGGCTGTTATCCAGCCCTTACGGTAGGCTATGCCTTCCAGACAGGCCACCTTGAGTCCCTGACGTTTCTCCAGTACTTCAATAAATGTGCTGGCCTCAGAAAGAGAGTCGTGTGTGCCTGTGTCGAGCCAGGCATATCCTCGTGGCATAGTCTGTACAAGTAACTCGTGGTCTTGCAGGAATACCTGATTGACAGTGGTAATCTCAAGTTCTCCTCGTGTCGAAGGCTTGATATTCTTGGCAACGTTTACCACCTTGTTGGGATAGAAATACAATCCAACCACTGCGTAGTTGCTCTTTGGTTTGGCCGGTTTCTCCTCAATGCTCAAGCAGTTGCCTTCCGAATCGAATTCAGCAACGCCATATCGCTCAGGGTCGCTGACGCGATAGCCGAACACCGTGGCCTTGCCTTTCTCCACGGCGACTCGTACAGATTGGTCAAGCAGATTATTCAATCCTGCACCATAGAAGATGTTATCGCCGAGAACAAGGCAGACACAATCGTCACCAATGAACTCCTCGCCGATAATGAAGGCCTGAGCCAAACCATCAGGAGATGGCTGCTCTGCGTATTCAAACTTAACTCCGTAGCCACTACCATCGCCAAGCAGACGCTTAAAACCCGGCAGGTCATATGGCGTGGATATAATAAGTATATCCCTAATCCCGGCCAACATCAGCACGGAGATGGGATAGTAAATCATCGGTTTGTCAAAGATGGGCAGCAATTGCTTGCTGATGCCCTTGGTGATGGGGTAAAGACGTGTACCGCTACCACCGGCGAGAACGATTCCTTTCATAGTAAAACTTATCTGTTTGCGCATCTTACTTTACGCCTTTTTCCAACAACAAATAGAAATACCTCTCATGTTCATCTACAAGATGTTCCCACGAATATTCACGTCGTATCACATCTATATTGTTTTTCACAAATTCAGCTTTGTACCGTGAGATAATGTCATCCATACCATCTAACAGTTCTGTCACTCTAATGGCAGAAGAATAATAAATAGCATTGTCTTTTAGCACAGCTTTGTTGAATTGATTTTCATGAGCCAACACGAAACAACCTGAAGCCATTGCTTCAAGCAGTGATGGATTTGTCCCCCCTACACTATGTCCATGAAAATATGCTCTTGAGAAATGACGAACAGAATCAAGTTTTTTAAAATCATATATACCACCAAGAAATCTAACATCACTTTCATTTCCATATTTACTTAACAACTCCTTACCATGTGGTGTGGTGGTCTTACCAACAACAATTAACGGCCTGCGCCCTTTCTCACTCGAACGCAGATACCCTTCTATTGCTATTTCAATATTATTTTCGGGCTCTAAACGAGCAATTAGAATGTAATAATTTTCTGGGGTCAAAGCATATTCTTTTAAATATTCCTCGCTGAAATTATCGTGAACATCTGCGCCATAAGCTAAGAACTTACTTTCTTTGCCATATTTTTCTTTGTAGTAATCATGGATACCCATATTATCTGCTATCAAGTAATGACTATATCTAACAGCCATCTTTTCCTCCCAATCAAGAAAACGCCTCACTATCGGACTAAACTTTGACCTTTTGTTCTCCAATCCATCCATATTTGTCGTAAATATCGGTCGTTTCCGCTTTTTCACATTAAACCAAATATAAGCAGGTATAATGCTAGTATAACCAGCCTCATAAATTATATCGAAGTTTTCTTTTTGCAAGGCGTCACGCAAAGAAGAAAAATCATAAAAGAAACTTCCTATAGAGCTTCCAATCCACGTTTCAGGACTATATATATGCTTTATTCTTACCCCCTTATAAGTATCCCCTTGATATGGGTGAAACCTTGGAGAATAAACTACAACTTCATGTCCTCTTTTCACTAGGCCAACGGAGATATATTCCGCAAACTGCTCAAAGCCCCCGTAATTGTTTGGAATACCACGAGTACTAACAAATGCTATTTTCATGACTATATTTTGATGTATGATTATTTGGCAAGTTTTTTACACAACAGAACAAAGACTAAGCTGTTATTTTCCCTTTTTAGTTAGAAACAATAAATTCATTTTCCTGTCGTCATTTAACCTTACGGATTGTACATATATTTGTTGCGGCCTCGATTTTTAATTAATTTACTTGGCACGCCGCCAACAACAGTGAAAGGGGCAACATTTTTTGTAACAATAGCCCCTGCGGCCACAATTGCACCGTCACCTATCGTAACACCAGATAGTATAACTGCTCTTGCCCCTATCCAAACGCCATTTCCTATAACCACATCCGCCCTGACTTCCCCCTGATTAACAATAGGTATTTCTAGATTATCTGCAATATGGTTTTCCGAGAAAATAGAAACATGGGGGCCAAGAATAGTGTTGTCTCCAATTGTTACATTTCCTCGAATAGCGATAAAGCAATATTGCGATATACCAACATTATTACCTATTTTTAGGCTCTCACCAAGGTTCCTTAACACTCCATATCCTTCAATAATACTACCTTCCTTTATTGTAACATTATTTCCGACACAAATTCCTCCTCGACACAAAGCATCTATGTGAACATTAGGTCCTATAGTAACAGACCTGCCTAATTTAAGATGTCCACAATGCTTTATTACGGTATGCCTGCCCACAAACACCAGACCTGCTGATTCTTTTGTCCTCAACCTGAGCCACTGTCCTCTAATTCCATCGAAAAATTTTGACCAGAGAACCTTAATTAAATCAAGGCTAGATATAGCGTCATCAATGGCATAGCCTTCTTTCCCTAGATGCCGTATAAGTCTATTTGTTATTGCTTTCAGCATTTACAACCTCCTTAAATACATGAATTAGTGAATCAATATGCTTTGTTATACTATATTTCGTGTTTATCAAATGAACAGCATTCTTGCCAAACTCTTTTGCCTTGTATGGATTATTAAACAGATAACTTATCTTATCTCTTAGGTCAATGGCATCTTTATAGTTGAACAACAATCCAGTCTCACCATCACAGACGTTTTCAGTTAAGCTTCCTACCCGAGTAGCAACTACGCACTTTTTCATCGCATAGCTTTCTAGAATTGTATTAGGCAGATTATCGTACCACTCAGAAGGAACTACAGTAAATAAACAACTTGCCAAATATTCCTGCATTTGATTAAACTCCATACGTCCGAGAAACTCAACATTGTGCTTTTTCCCCTTGACATAATCTTGTAATTTTTCATAATATCCTGCTACACTTGAAAATCCAATTATCTTCAGATTAAAATCTGTTCCTATAAAAGCATCCAATAGTGTCATCAAACCCTTGTCTGGATCCGTCCTTCCAATGAATAAAGCAAAAGGCCTATACTCTATCGTTAAATCTGTTCTCAAAGCTGTACCATTAAACAATGTTGGAACATGAACGCATTTATTTTTCTCAAAGCCATTTTCTATGAATTTACTCATAGTATATGATGATGGGAAAATAAATCTTTTTATTTTCTTTCGTACCCCAACAATATTTTGAACGTCAATTGCTAAGGCTTTGATAAACGAATACAGGGAGGAATTATATACACATTTATTTTTAACTGCATATAACTTCGTTTTCTCTGTACATAACTCGCAAATTTGACAATCGTTTTGTCTAAAATATATACTACAAGGACATAGTAATGAATAATCAGATATACGCTGCACCACAGGAATTCCCAATTCATAGGCAGCCTGTACTACGCTACATGAAATCTTATTTTGAAAATAGAGCATGTAGATTAAATCCGGTTTAGTGTCAATAAGCAATTTCTTAAATTTCTTTTTTGCCTCATAAGAATAAATCATCCGGGTTAATCCTTTCCATTGATCTGAGAGTGATTTCTTTCCTTTGATTATGTCACTGAAATACACATCATCTCCAGAACCGATTGGGGACAGAAAGTATTTACTATATGAAGTTTCAACGTTTTTAGAATTTTGGACACTAAAAGGAATAATCTCATGTCCAACATCTTCTAAAAGTTGCTTGATGTTGAACATATACCTTTCCGGACCTCCTGCAAAAAAGTATCTATAATTTACCAGCACTATTTTCATAACCTGATGTAGTTAGCAATTATAAAATGACAGAATGCATTAAAATCTTGACTCATGGGATTCTATGGCATCTTGATAGACAGTATGAAATACCATACAACGCTTATCCCATGTGTATAACGAATTTGTTTTAATAACACCAGCAGACAATCTCTCTATTATTGCCGGCTCTCTAATTATCTCCACAATATGAGAAGCTATATCATTAACAACTTGTGCCAAAGAAATGACAGGTATCTTAATTCCTGATTCTTCTGTAACAACACCTGACATGCCACAATGATCTAATGTCATGGTCGGCACGCCATTAGCTTTAGCCTCCCATATTACTGTTGTTGTGGCTTCACTTAATGAGGTAATTACATGTAGATGACTATTCGAAAATTTTTTCAGAACTTCATCTCTACTCAATTTACCAAAGAAAGAAACTACTGATGTTAAGTTATGCTTAATAGCATACTCTTTGAGATGATGGCTCTGAGTTCCCTCCCCAAAAACAGACAAGTGAACATTATGTAAACTTTCCTGAATCTGATTTAAAGCCATTAATAGCAAAACCAATCCTTTCCTGTTACTTAGTTCACCAACCCATATTATCTCAAGCTTTGTAGTTTTATCATACTTCTTTAAAGAGCAACTCCTCTTAATATCCTCTACTCTTAAGCCATTTTCCGGCAGGTAAACAGATTCCTTACCAAAGATAGCCTTTAACTGCAACTGAGTATTAGGAGTAGCACTAATGACAGCATCAGCTCTATTCATGGCCTTATATAATCTGATGGAATGCTTAAGATTATGATTTTGCAATACATACCTAATCAAAGCTTCTATTTTACCCTTTATATCGAGAACAGGTAATAAACATTTCGGCCATCTCTCAACACCTTGAACTGGGCCCCATACATAAGGAATATTCAGCAGCCAGGCATATCCAGGTTCTTTAATTCCAATCGGGTTTAAATAGTGTACTACGTCATATTTTTTCAAATTATTATCTCGCTCTATCTCTTTGAATACGAGTTCATGCCACTCTTTGAATTGAAAATAGAACCCAAATACATAATAGACCTTGCAACGTACAAACCAAAAGAATTTATTTTTCAGGTCATTCGGTAATTCCACACACTTCCATGTCACGTTTTTCAGCAATGGAAAACTTTCGCTTTTACCCATTGTTCCTGGCATGCAACTTCCATAATAAACAGTGATGTTGTACAACCCTGTTTCTGCCATATGTTTGACAAAATCCCATCCCACAGCGTATTCACTGCCTGCTCTGTTGGAAACAGCATAAGCAATTAGAGCGATTGTTTTCATCGAGTGAATTCTGATTCAATTAATTTATTGGGGATACGATTGTTTGCAAATAATTTACTATCATGGTAAATAGTATCCTCCACTGTTTTGAATCTATTCCCAATCTTCTTTGCGGGCACACCTCCCACAATTGTGTAAGGAGGAACTGATTTGGTTACCACTGCACCAGCAGCCACAATGCCACCTCTACCTATAGTGACACCCTTCAGTATGGTGACATTACATCCAACCCAGACATCATCCTCAATTATGACATCAGCATCATCTTCAGGGTTCTTCTCTCCTTCTCCTATATCATAAATAAATCTTCCAGCCACATAGTATGGATGAATTCCTCCGCGTATCGTTACATTAGGTCCGAAAAGGACTTTATTCCCAATGCGAAGCTTTGCTATCCAAGTCTGAAAACTTGCTCGCTCACCAATCCTCACATTATCCCCAATCTCAATATTCTTATATACGAAATCAGATGATAATGGCTTTAACTTAACATTTTTACCGCACTTCGCAAAGCGCGCTCTCATAAACAACATTATGAATCGATCCAGCACCCTATATAAGAAACTTAAAAATTCTCCTATGATTTTTAATACGGCCATCACACACATTATTTTAGTTATTAAAACAATTCTACAAACATCTTTTCGCTATCACTCTGATAACGAGTAGTTATCTTATATGTTAGAATGTCTGACATTGCTTTATATAAGCCAGCCTCGTCATCAACATCTATCACAATCCCGCGTTCTGGACTGACAATTCTATCAATAATCGGAATACTTCTAGTTACAATTACAGGACATCTCAAATACATCGCCTCAAGAACAACATTCGGTAAACCTTCATTTCTTGAAGCCAAAATCAGACTATCCGCATAGTTTACATATTGATATGGGTTAGCTGTGAACCCAACAAATATGATAGAACTTTCTAGTCCCTCTTTCTTTACATATTCAATTACAGAATTACAGAACTTGTCTTTTTTTTCTACTTTCCCTATTATGTACAAGCGACTATCTGGATAATCATTATGGAACTTTACAAATGTGGAGATGAGAAAATCTACGCCTTTAACTTCTGTAATACGCCCAACATATACGTAATTCTTAAACTTGTCATCAAAAGGATTTTCTACATTTTTTGTCTTTCTAACTATAGCATCAGTATCAATGGGGTTATGTATAACCCTAATACTCTTGCATTTTGCCGGAAAAAAATTAACGAATTCATCCCGCATTTCTTCTGTTTGCATGATAATCTCATCAGCAAAAGGATAGCACCATCTCCGCAAAAGTTTCGTAACCAGATTCTTTTCTGTAAAATAATTATTGTTGTTCCGAATAATTACCTTGACACCCTTTCTCAAATGGGCTGCCAATGCTACTCTTGAATTAATATAACATAGCGACGAGAACACAACGTCTGGTTTTACTTTACCCAGCAAGGAATAAATCTTCAATGTCGTAAAGTCCATGATGTTCTTTATATTAACATAATGTAATGCGCATTCACCAGGAATAAACTTTTCTATGTCTCCGCCCTGTTGCCCGACAATAGCAAATTCAATATTAAGACCGTTGTTAATAAGCAATTTTGCTACCGTAATAGTTACCCTCTCCGCTCCGCCACAAGTAGGAGGAATAAAAAACAAAGCTTTTCTTTTCACTTTATAATCATTTTTTATTTGCTGCTCAATCTATATACTATAGGGTTTGAAATAGAATGTATACCCCAAGCCAAAGCGATTCCTATGACACCTACTAAAAAATATTCCAAGTATCCCCCATATAAAATTTGACATCCACTTTTGTACGGTACAAAATAAAACTTAACAATATTTGGAAGATAAATATTGGCAAGGTATGACTCCAATGAGATTGCTCCCATCCATCCTATGATAACAAAAAACCATTTAAAGTTTTTTAATTTGTTGAGCAAAAATATCATGACAGCCAGCACAGGCGGGACTAAGCACCATTGTGTAGGCGCGTCTTTGCTGACAAACTGGTGAATAGATACATATGTAATTAGTGAGCAAAATATGATTAAAAGGTAATTTACCTTGATTCCATTCTTTACACAAGGAGCTATGGCCATTCCCATTACAAAACTTGGCACACGACCGAAAGCCCATTGAAGATTACTAAATATTTCATGAGTTGTTCCATTGACACATTTAATGTTCAACATACAAACAGATACTAATGATATTATTAAAATTATGGATATTAACAACCGTTTATCATTCTGTAAAAGTTTATAAACTAAAGGGGTAAGAAGATATAATGGCAGTAATAATGCTACATACCACGCTCCTTCATGCCATAGCCAGAAGCCAGCCGTTGAAAAAACAGTTAACTCATGACGCCAATCAAATTCCCCAATGCATAAATAAAAAAAACAAAATGGTATCTGAATTAAAAAATATGGAACGAATATCCTAATGAAACGTTTGTAATACCATCGTTTCAATGGCCCGCCTTTTGAGAGCGAAAACCAACAGCCCAAGCCCGAAAGGAAAAGAAATATATCAACCCCCAACCCTCCTCGACTTAGTATGCTACTGACCACCTCAGGCATTGCAACACCATATTGCGGTGCATGACACATGATAATCATTATGGCTGCAAATCCCATCAAAATAGTGCGGTATCTGCTCAATAAATTTAAATCCATAAATTAAATATTCTTGCTTAATAAGCATGATGCGATAAAAATCAGAAGCGTGGACTTACAACTGAACGATAATGCATTGTGTTGACTTTCTGATACAAACAGATAACTCATAAATACGCTCATTGGTGTAAATTAGCCAAACATATTATTATTGCCTCAATTCCATTTTTTTTATGAACTTATCTTCGGGTAGAGAACAAAGGACAACTCTTTTTTCTTCGACAGAAAGGCTTTTTGAATCCAAATTATATTTAATATTATGTTCTATATATTTATCAACCGTTGTGATTATCTTCGCAGGGTTTCCACCAACAACAACACCTGGTGGAACAGACTTAGTTACTACAGAACCAGCTGCTATCAGTGAGCCATTGCCAATCGTTACGCCTGGCATTATCAAGCTGTTATTGCCTATATATACCCAATCACCAATTACAACCTTGCCAAAAACATCAAAATTAGGATTAGCCTTTCTAACGACATGTCCACCTCCATGAGTAAAAATTCGCACACCATTTGTAATTTGACAATGACTACCGACGGATATCAAATATGGTTCCGATGACCAACAATTTTTATCCGGAATAAAATTGTTTGTGCCTATATTCACTCCTATCAGCCTTGCATAATTTTCTGGACTGAGTAGCCTTTTATATAATTTTCGAATATAACTCGATTTTGCATTCTTCAACATACCCTTACCGTTATTTAAATTATTCAAAAAATCCGACAATCGTTCGCCCTGAAACAATGGATTGAAATATTTTTCAGCCACTTTTTTGCCGGCTTCACCTATTATCTTTGCCTTCGCAGGATTTCCTAATATTTCTTTAATACAAGAAACTAATGATTCATCATCATCTTCTTCTACAATGAACGCATTTTTACCATTTTCAAGATAGAGGTTGGTATCGCCGATAGAGGTTGTAATAATAGGAACTCCGCATATCAGCATTTCTCCTAATTTTGTCGGGAAGCAATTGCGAGTTTGCAGATTGTCACTCTTGTATATTATTGTCATTGCAGCATGGCTCTGCAAAGTTACCACGCGCTCTATACTTACCATCCCGAGCAAATCTACACAATCCTCAATCCCCAGTTCTTTAATCATCGGCAAATAACTGCAGTTTTCATTTGCGTGAGGCCCAGTAAAAACAAGCCGGCAAGGAGACTTGGATGCTTTTTTGAATCGTGCAAAAGCTTTGAGTATCTTGGATACACTGTCCTTCTGCTCTTGCATTGTTCCTGTATGGATAATATAAGGAACATCATATTCACTCTTTATTTCGATAATGTTAATGGTCTCAAAAGGATTCTCCACTAATATCGGTACTATGATACATTTTGCAGAACGAGACTTATAGCGCATCACAAACTTACTCAGCTCTCGGGAAATGACAATGAATCCATCGTAACCAGGCATGACACAATGGTATTCAAACCATTTACAAAACTTATGCAAGCGAGAGTTCACATTACCTAAAGCAGAAGGATGCTCACATGTCTCCTTTACAATCTTTGCCCCCTTGACTTTGGCAGCAATGATAATGAGTATTTGCAGGAATAAGGGGTAATAATAGGCGAATACAGCATCACCGTGATGGACGTGCTTCAATGCATAGAAGAATGAACGCACATAATCCAATACAAGATAGTCAATGCCTCTCATAAACCTGTTTCCCCTAGCGTGCTTGTATTTGCCACAAACATATTCGTATGAAACACCACGATAAGTGCCTTTAGCTGGCAAGTTATCATACTCGCCTTGCTCAAAGCATTTTTGGCACACCACTATGTCAACATTATTACCAGCCGTCATCAGACCACGTGCATAGCACAATATCCGCTTGGCCGCCGCCATGCCATAAGGAAAAGATGTATTTATATAAAAATGTATTTTCATTATCTTTAAACCATAAATTTATTCATACATCTGTAGTTTCAATTTTTCAACAGCCTCTACCCTTTTTGAATACTTTTCACCATCACGTACATACCACATTGGATAGTCTTTACGTTTTACATTTGCTGGAGACCCAGTTAAAAGAACATTATTTCCAAAACTTTTGTTTACAAGGCTATTGGCGGCAACTGAAACTCCATCTCCAATTGTCAATTTTCCCATAATCATTGAACCAGACGACAAATAAAGTCCATTTCCTATGGTTTTATCACTTCCTCCTATACATGTTGATGTGTGTAAAACACAGTAATTACCTGCCCTTACGCCACCATTGACAACTATTGTTCCATGATGTGGAATCAAAAGACCATAGCCAAATACATCATATCCTATCGAAAAACCAAGCTGAAGAGATAACTTTCTATATTGTCGTGAACTTATATAATATCCAATAAATTCAGCAAGAGATTTATTCTTACGTGCAGAGTAATAACTTAATCTTCGCATATTCAACATGAATTTAGCTATCCTCTGGGTAGGGGTAAGAGCAATGCCTAACACTTCTCTAAATGACCGAGATTTCGGAAGCCCATTCATTATTCGGTCTGCTTTGATATAGAAAGAAAGTTGTTTTTTAGACTTAATCATATTTTGATAAAATATTGGTACTTATAAATCGAACTCAAATCAAACAAAAAAAATCTAGTTAGGAATATAAAACAAGAACCTCAACAATCTTTCGCAAATTCATTTTATATCATATTAAGAATTAGACACCTCACAAATACCAAAGAGCTATATCTTATCAAAATTCTTAATTGCACTTTTAGCCTCTAGATCCTTTCTAAAATATCCATAAAACCAAAAACTTGTAAAAACGGGAATTGCTAAAATTTTGTATGAAATAGCACATAAACACAATAGCATAAACAAAGCCATTCTTTTACTCTCATAAAAGTCTTCTGAAATCCCTCTTGAGGATTTTAACAAAACATAAAAAAAGAATAAACCAAGAAATATTCCATAAACAGAAAGAATATTCATCAGTCCATTAGCCAGTCTGAAATTAGAAGAGATATTATTATAAAAATAGGAATGCTTAAAGTTTATTCCATATCCAAGAATAGGATCATGAATAAAATTAATCCATTCAAAAGCCATAGCATCAAATCTATCTAACGAACCTAAATATTCGCCATCCTCCGACTGCATAGAATGCCATTCAAAAGACTGGTCTAAACGCGTCATATCCTTAGATGCTTCTATTCTTGTTGTGATTTTCTCTCCCATAAAATCAAGTTTAAATATTCCATAAACAATTGGGAAAAATACTAGTATTAAAAATGCAGCATTCTTAAGAGTTAATTTTTTTATTGCAAAAATCAGAAAAAGAGCAATTACAGTAAAATACCCTGTAGTCGATTGAGTTGTAAGCAACGTAATCAAAAGCCATAATAGGTTATTATTATTTTTAAGTTTTATTCCATTTCTGCATAAATTACAAAAGATGGCCAAAACAACCATTATCGCAAAACGCCCAGGTTCCCACGAACAGCCAGCATTCCTTAGCAGTCCCGCATATATCTGGCCCTTAGCCGGATCCATCCAGTTGAAAAGATATAAGACTATATTCCCATAAACCGTCTCTGGAAATAAGCGAAACAAAGAAGAAGACATGGGAAGAATAACAGCAATCAACCATCCGACTACTGCAATCTTACACAACAGCACCAGTATGTTTTCATATAACGGAATTAATTTGCGCCCAAATACCTGAACATGAATATAAGCAATTACTATAGCATACACCATAAAGAAATGGTATGATAATTCTTCTGTAGTAAAAACATTATATTTAATCAATGAACAAAATGCCCAAATGGCATAGATTGCCAATACTATATGAAGATTTTTATTATTAAATGATATAGGATGTCTCTTACACAGCAAATAAGTAAGGACTATTGGTATCAAAAAAGGTATGGGATTGCCTGATATGGAACCGACCATGCGCCCTGTTTCTTTGGTTGCCTGAGCCATGTAGATGACCATGACAAACATATATAGCACCTCAAAACGGCCATATTGCGAAAACAAAGTCTTGAATTTCATATAACATTTTTCATCGTTACTTTTCTATAATACAACAACAACACAAGAAAGTAAATTGAAGAACTTAGTATCCTTGTTATTATGGCTGCTGTTATTCCTCCAAAATAAATGCCAACTGTATAGCCGGCCAATGCAATACCGCCACTAATAAAAGCAGCATTTCGCAAATACTTTCCCAAGCCATGAGCACCTAAAAAACGATTATATACATCTCCTAAACCATGCATTGTGAATCCAATAGCCAATACACTAGCATACAATGCAACATTTGAATATGATTCATTGTAAAGTATGTCTACTATCGGAAATATTAATATACAAAATCCTACCAATGTAACAATTGACATTGTATAGGTGCCTAATATAACCTTGCGGGGTATAAATTTTTGATGGGCAAACTGTTTGAAATAAGTAGTTCCTATAACATTGGGCAACATCATTAGAGGCGTGGTAACAGTTAGTGCCAAGGTGTAAAATCCAACATTTGTATTGTCATCACTTAATACACCTAAACTCATGCCTGCTATATATTGCACTGATACATTAGCCAAACTGCCAATATACACTTGAAAGCCATACTTTTTATTTTCCTCGTTTAGCTTTTTAAACGTTGCTTTGAGTTGTGAAAACTTAGGAGAATTTTTAAATATCAAGATTGCAAGGACAAGTGCATAAATACCATTCTGGATGAGTATCATTCGCCTGCTTGTCGCACCAAAATGTTTATAAACTAAAAATGCGGTTAATAAATAAATAAACTGCGGCCATATTCTGGCAGCAGCAATTGTAGAAATGCTATTATCACCTTGCGAAGATGTGTTGATGTAATTTAAAAGCAAAGTTGAGCCACACACAGGTATGGCGAAATAAAAAAGACTATAATATGCTTTGTGCAAAACAAAATTATGAATGACTCCACTAAGCAGCATTACAATCATCATCAATAGGATAGTAATTCCTAAAATGCAAACAAGAGCTCCCTTTATTCTACTAGCTTCTTCTTTGCTTTCCGACAAAGCCAAAAGCCTACTACCCGAGACGAAATATCCAAACAAAAAAATACCAGAAAAAAAACTTATGATGTTATTTACATATCTAACATCACCATATTCAGAAGGAATTAAGAAGCGAGTGTTTAATATTGAAACCAATACACCCAATAAAACACCTCCTATCGTACTACAATACAAATATACAATTTGTTTTTTTGACTTGCTCAACACCATTAGTGAAAAAAAAGGAAAGTTTAGTTGTACAAACTATTATACAAATGCACTGATGAAAAATGCCTTGCAACTGCCCATCATGTCAACAACTACAGCATCGCGAATAAAAAAACGCGTTGCATTGAAGCCTTTTGCCCCACACCACGAACAGCAACACTAAACCACCTCGACATACTCGGGGCTGACGTCGACGCCGACGGAGAGGAGGTTGGGCAGCTCTACGAGCAGGCGGCGGGTGCGTGTGCCGCGCAGCTTGAGGAGCCGGCCTTCGTAGCCATCGAGGGGGCCTCCGACGATGCGGACTGTGCGTCCGAGCATTGCCGGCGTTATCTCGTCGGGGCGGTAATAGCGTGGACTGTCGGTCGTATTTACCGCACGCATGAAGCGCTCCATCTCTTCGTCGGGCACGGTCATGTGGCGGTTGTGGTAATTGCGCACAAAGCGGTAACGCAATGTTGGCGTGGCCTCGATGATGGGCGTGAGCACCGACAGCGTGGAACGCGCGAAGAGCAAGTCTTGCACCACGGGCACCAACTCACGCCGCCGTTTTCCTCCCTGCGTGAATACGCGTTCGTGCATGGGCGTGAAACACACAATCCCACGCATGGCAAGCAACTTGTAGGCCGGCAACTTGGCGTGCACCGGCTTCATGTCGCATAGCACAAACCACTGCCTCCGCTCGCCGGACTCTTCGTTTGGCAAAGCCGTCACACTGTCGTCAACGCTGCACATAAGAAAGGGGTTACGTAGGTGTCATTCTTGCCCAAAGAGCAAACCTTTTAGTACCTCACGGCGGTGTATCTTACTGAAAGCCATGAAGTTACAATAGAATCATTAAGAAGTTGCGGGCAAAATGCGATTGCCATTTCATCTTTGTTTAAAGCCTTGTCCGGGAATCCACCCGGGCCACATCACACAGGCACGCATCACAGCTTGTGGCGCCATGGCGCCCTATGCGCAGCAGGCTTTTTCGCGTGCAAAAATACACAAAATACTTGAGACGGCGGCCTTTTCAATGCTAAAATAAGCGCATGTTGAAAATTGTTCTAATATAGATTATGGCCACACGAGGAGGAAAAAGAGTATGGCGGCGACTGTTTTTGAATTGTCCTTCAACACTTTAATTATCTTACAAAACAGAAGTAAAATGCGTTTCTCGCCTTATTTTTTAACATTTGGCCGGGCCCACCAAGCCTCAAGAGCCGGGCCGCCCGAATCCCCCGGCGCAAGGCAGGCGGCGCCGCGGGCCACGTCGGCCCCCTACGGTGGATGCCGCCCGGCCGCTACAACACCCATGAACAGGTTTGCGGCCTGCCGGCAAGGTGTACGCCGGCAGGCCGCATTCACATTTGCGTGGCGCCCCATCCCGCCGCCGGGGGCCGGGCTACGGCAGCCACAAGATGCGGTTTAAAGCTTGTGCAGCCATTTCGCCGACGGCACATCCATCTTCGGATTGCCCTTGTAACCGATAGAGGCTGCACCGCTGCGGTCGACCTTCAGTGAGGCCACCGCATGACAATTAACCTTGCTGGCGCCCGAGGCCGAGGCCGAAACGCGCTGGGCCACACACTTCTCGGCATTGACATTCGCCGCGCCCGAGGTGGAATAGTCGGCGTCGACGGCCGTGCCCTTAACAAAGGCCTTGCTGGCGCCCGACAGGCCGATGGTTGATTTCTCAACCTGCTGGTCTACGTCTACCTTGCTCGCCCCAGACATGTCAAACGATGCCGTCTTGGCCTTCAGCTTGCCAAGCGACAGGTTTGAGGAGCCGCTGGCATCGACGTCGAGGTCGGTACAGCTGACCGATGCCCCCGAAAACCTTGAAGCGCCCGAGAGCGACAAGTCCAGCCTGCGGGCCGATATGGCGCCGTCGGCCACAAACCTTGACGCTCCCCTGAGATCGACGCCACTGAGTGAAGGCGACGAAACGCGCACCTCAAACTTGTCGAGCGACTGTATGGCGCCATCATACTTGATGCCCACCAATAGGTTTCCGTCGTTAACCTTCACATAAACATATTCCATCAGATTGTCAGACGTGCAAACCTCCACTTTCTGCGGGCCTGAAGTCTGGGTGTAAACCACCGTGGCCACACCCGAAGCCTCTATGGTGCTGAACTTGCCAACGCTGTAACTCTTTGTCACATAGTTGCCGCTTGCCTTTATAGACTTGCCGCCGCTGCCAATCTGATGCAGCACCGTCTGCGCTGATTTTTCAGTGCAAGCCCCCAGCGATAAAAGCGCTACAGAGGCAAATAAAAATGCCATCAATCTCATAATACACTGTTTTTGGTTAATACTTCTATTATATAGACGCATTGGAAGAAACAAATGTTGCATCGGAACCTAAATATTTATCCGATGCTGCAAAATATCCGCACAACAGAACAAACGGTGGAAGCCAGGGCCACCGTCTGCGCCGCCATTTCACCGAATGCGGCAAAAACAGACTTGCCAGGCCGCAACCGGGCATCATACAGACCATGGCCTGTTTCTGAAATTACCTGCAACAGGCCACCATGCGCTGAATGTTTGTTCCGCCATCAGCATCATGCCCCACAAACGCCAACATCACGCAGCCGCGCCGCCCCACCACGGGCGCCGCCCGAAGACAAGCCGGGGCAAGGCTGCCGCCACACCTGCGGCTGCGCTGACAGCAAGCAGGGCACTGCTGCCCCACCCCGCCGCACCGCCGGTGTTTGCGGTTGCCTTGCCCCGAAAGTCAGGCCACGGCCATACCGGTCAGCGGCCCTTGCTCCATAGCTTGGTCATGTCTTCGAGCGTCTTGCCCTTGGTTTCGGGCACAAGCTTCCAGACGAAGAATGCCGCAACCACGCATATCACGCCATAGAGTCCGTAAGTGAACCAGTGGCCGAAGTCGGGGTCGCCGGCCGTCTTCATGTTGAACATTGGCACAAACGTAGAGCTTACAATCCAGTTGAATATCCACTGGAACGCCACGGCGATGGCCACGGCCTTGCCGCGTATGGTGTTTGGGAATATCTCGGCAATGAGCACCCAGCATATCGGGCCCCACGACATCATGAACGATGCGCTGTAGACCATGATGCTCACCATGCACACCATGCTCATCGAGGCATTGCCGAAGGTGAGGGCCACGCCATAGGCTCCCACGGCCATGCCTATGCTGCCAGTGATGAGCAACGGCCGGCGGCCCCACTTCTCGACGGTGAAGATGGCCACAAGGGTGAACAGGATGTTGACAACGCCCATCACGACGGTGTTGACCATGGGGTCGGTCATGCCCATGTCGCCGAAGATGCGCGGAGCATAGTACAGCACGGCGTTGATGCCTACGGCCTGCTGGAACACGCTGAGCATGATGCCGATGAAGATTACCATGACGCCATAGGTGAACAGTCGCTCGGTCTTCTCGGTGATGGTGGTCTTTATCTCGTGCAGAATCTCGCTGCCCACGGTGGCTCCGTTGATGCGCTGCAGTATGGCCAGGGCCTTGTCGTCGCGCCCGGCCATGACAAGGTAGCGCGGAGTCTCCGGCACGAGGCATATCAACAGCGTGAACAGCCCTGCCGGCACGGCCTCGCTGCCAAACATGTAGCGCCATCCCGTAGATATGGTCCATGCGGCCTCGTCGGCGTTGAGCACCTTCATGGCCTCAATCACCGGGTTGGCGTTCTCGCCGAGGATGATGAAATTGACGAAGTAGACCACGAGCTGGCCGAAGATGATGGCAAACTGGTTCCACGAGACGAGCGTTCCGCGTATGTTCGACGGCGCCACCTCGGCAATGTACATGGGGCAGATGGCCGAGGCAAGACCCACGCCCACGCCTCCGATGATGCGGTAGATGTTGAACGCCACAAGCAGCTCGAAGTTTGGCACGCCATGCTCGAATATCAGGAACTCGGGCTCCATCGACCCCAAGGCCGATATGAAAAACATCACGCCTGCAAAGAACAGCGACTTCTTTCGGCCCCAGTTTGAAGCCAGGTAGCCCGAGATGGCGCTGCCGATGATGCATCCCACCAGGGCGCTGGCGCAAGTGAATCCGTGCCACGCGTCGGTGTATGTAAAGTCGTCGGCTCCGAGGAAGAACGCCTGCAGGCCCTTCTCCGCCCCCGATATTACGGCGGTATCGTAGCCGAACAGCAAGCCGCCGAGCACGGCGACCAGCACGATTGAAATGAGGTAGCCCATGCTACCCTTCTCTTTTTGTTCCATTGTCTTATTGCTATTTTAGGTTTTCAATTGTCGTATGCCTGCCGGCCGGGCCCCGACGGATGCCCCGGGCCTGTGGCCGGCTATATAATAATACGTATAAACGGCCATATCCCCCCGAAGAAAGTTGGCCGGCCGGGGGCAGCGCAGCCTGCGGTGGCCGGCGGGGTTTATTCATAACATTGTAACACGGAATGCAACCGGCACGTCGGGCTAATTGATTACTTTTGCACGGTTTTAACAAACAGTCGACATGATGAATACCACTGCAAACATTAAATCAGCCATGATGGCCTGTGCCGCCGGCATGATGCTCGCGCTCACGGCCACGGCCCAAACGCGCGCCGAGCGCGAAATAGAAGCCAACCCGCGCCTGGCCGCCGGCAAGTATATGGCGTATGAGGCCCCGCAGGGGCGCCCCACGCCGCCACCCGAGGGCTACAGCCCCTGCTACATAAGCACTTACGCCCGCCACGGCTCGCGCTACCTGACCGGCGAAGACAAGTATGAGCCGGCGCTCACGGCGCTGGCCGAGGCCGACCGCCGCGGCGCGCTGACGCCCAAGGGCAAGCGGGCGCTGGCCGTGGTCGAGGCCCTGGCCGAAGAATGCGGCGACCGCTACGGTGAACTGACGCCCAAGGGGGCCGCCCAGCACCGCGCCCTGGCCGACCGCATGTTTGCAAACTATCCGGAGATATTTGCCGACGGCACCCATGTCGACGCACGCTCTACATACAAGACGCGCGCCTTCCTGTCGATGGCTGCGGCATGCATCGAACTGAAAGGGCTCAACCCGCGCCTCAACATAACCACCGACGCCAGCGAGCACGACGCTTACTACCTGAAATACAAGAACCCCGTCTACTCAGACAGTTGCCAGCAAAACGCCGACTCGGCCTTCGCCGCCGCGCGCGAGCGGTTTGTCAGGCCCGACAGGCTGATGCGCAGTCTGTTTGCCGACGACTACCTGGCCGAGATCGACGACCCGCAGCAACTGATGGTCGACCTCTTCGAGTATCACGGCATAAGCCAGAGCTCATACGCCCAGCCCGACCTCGGCTTCCTGTTCACCACCGAAGAGCTGTTCGACCTGTGGCAACTCAACAACTTCGAGTGGTACTACGAGCAAGGCCCGTCGCCACTGAGCGGAGGCCACATGCCCCGACTGGCCCGCAACCTGCTGCGCAACATCGTTGAGACGGCCGACACCTGCCTGGCCTCGGGGCGCCCGGCGGCCACGCTGCGCTTCGGCCACGACACCAACCTGGCGCCTCTCGTGGCACTGATGCAGATGGAAACGTTCGACCGGCCCACCGCCGACTGGGACTCGATAGCCGAGTATTACCAAACCTACCGCATCATACCCATGTGCGGCAACGTGCAGCTGGTGTTCTTCCGCAAGGCGGGCAGCGCCGACATACTGGTAAAGCCGCTGCTCAACGAGCGCGAAGTACGCCTGGCCAACGCCACTACCGACGTGTGGCCCTTCTACCACTGGGCAGACCTGCGCCGGATATGGATGCATACGGTAGAGAGCATCACGCTGCCCAAGAAGCCGGAAGGCATGAAGACCGACTGACGCCGACGGCCCAACGGACGAGCCCCGGCCGTGCCGACATGGGCGGGCACAGGGCCACGCGCAGCGGCTGCGGCGGCAGGCCGGGCACACGGCGACCAACCGTCTGACTGTCAAGGCGTTGCAACAAGGCCTGTTTTACAGCGCGATATGGGCCGTTTGGCATTGTCAAACGGCCCATATCGCAAGCCCGAACGGCCCATACTGCAATAGCATGCTGCCCTCACGGGCAACCGGCGGAAGGCAGGCGCCATGGCTGCACCGCCTGCGTTTGCACTCGATGGCAACAAAAACCCGTGCCGGTCGTCACACTGCCGGTGGCATGCTTTTGTGGTTTTTCACAGCCTTCAAAGTGCTTTCGTACCGTTTTCGGCATCTTTCCGGCCGTTTTGCCTAAGCCTAAACCGCCGCGCCTTAGGCTAAGCGGACTGACGATCTGAACGGCAACAGCACCGAACCACGCCGGGCCCCGATGACCGACACGTGCAAAACTACCGCCACCGCCATCCACTACTTGCAAGCCAACCGGTCCACCGCGCCCTTGCCACACCGGCAGCAACCCACGAGATTGGCATATATTTCAATGAATATTGATTGCCGCCCCAACCTAAAGCACAGCATACTGCACCGATGCAGGGCAGAAAGCAATGTGCCGGAATGGGCATGGAACAGTTTGCGAAGCACTGCCCCGAAGCGCGCCCACCACCGCAACACGACGACAGAATCCCACAGCCAAACCGCAACCAGACAGGCCCGGAAACAAAAAACAAATCATAAAAAAAGCAAATACGCATGTATTTATCCATAAAATGTGTATATTTGCATCGGTCATAATAATGTATTTACACATACGTCCAATGCCTATACGACTAAAAAATGCAAAAATCCATGGTGCCACACCTTAAGTATTGATGCCGTCGGCCGGTAGGATGTGGCAAACGCAACCATGCGTTCAGCGCCCGGGCCAAACGACACCGCGGCCCATGGCGCCGCGGCCCGACAACAGAAAGGCATCATGCCATCATGCCTGACATCTAACCTCTGCTATCAAACTAATGCAAAAGCAGTAACCGGCCCATCCGGGCCGCGGCAGACGGCCACCGTGCCACATGCCGGCCGCACACTGTTGCCGGACTGGCCGGGTCTGGCCGGAGCCACTGCAACGGCGGCTACACCACACTCTATTCGAGTGGTTGGCATGCCAGACAAACCGTAGGCCATGGCGAGGAGTAGTGATATTGCTTGCCATGGCCGTTTTGCGGCCATGGCGCCCCCTGCCTACCTACGGCAAACATTAACCATACATATAAACAAAAGGAACAATGACGAAAACCAATCTCACGCTGATTTCATTGCTGATGGCATTGTCACAGGCTGCAAATGCCCAATGCACAGCCAAATCCACCACCACCAGTTGCCCCCAGGCCGGGCATTGCGCGCAGACAGCAGCTGCTGCCACAGACAGCACAAACAACGCAACGGCAACGGGAAAAGGCCGCGACAAAGGTGTTTTTGTATGCCACATAGATGAAATGCCGCAGTTTCCGGGCGGAGAAAAGGCCCTGATGAAATACCTGAGCAACAACGTCAGATACCCCAAGGGCGCCATGAAATCGGGCGCACAAGGCCGGGTAGTATTGCAGTTCGTGGTAGATGAAGACGGTAGGGTGACTGATGTAAAGACCGTAAGGTCGGTACATCCGCTGCTCGACGCCGAGGCCGAGAGGGTGGCCGGGGGCATGCCCGACTGGAAGCCGGGCCGGAGGGAAGGCAAGAACATGAGCGTGAAATACACCTTGCCCGTAAGTTTCAAAATGCCAACGGGCACCATAGTCAACCCGAAAGCCTATCAGGAATGGCGGAGATACCTGAAAGCACAACGAGACAGCACAGGCATGAAACGGCCGAACAAGGAGAAAAGCAGCAAAAAAACGGGCAAACAGGAAGCAAAACAGAAATAAATTGCTAACTTTGTGGCATTAACTTATATACCAACTGTATTTGAATATGAACAAGAAACTGCTAACTTGTGCACTCGCACTCTCCGCAGCCATGGCCTCATTCGCGCAAACCCACGTGATGGACGTGAACACGAAGAAGGCGGGAGCCACAGTCCAGAACACCATGTACGGCCTGTTTTTCGAAGACATCAACTATGCCGCTGACGGCGGTCTGTACGGCGAGTTGGTGAAAAACCGCTCTTTCGAGTTTCCGCAGAGCTTCATGGGCTGGCAGACATTCGGCAACGTGACGCTCAAAAACGACGGCCCGTTTGAGCGATGCCCGCACTATGTGGAGCTGGGCTACGCCGGACACTCCGAGCGCCGCACGGGCCTGGTGAACGAAGGCTACTTCGGCATCGGCTTGATTAAGGGCGAAGAATACCGCTTCACGGTCTGGGCCAAGGCGCCCAAGGGCACGGCACGCATACGCGTACAGCTAATAGACGCCAACACCATGGGCGAACGCCAGGACTTCGCCACGGCAAAGCTCGACGTCAACGGCACGGAATGGAAGAAGTATGAGGTGCGCATCAAGTCGCCGCGAACCGACAACAAGGCTTCGCTGCGCATCTTCCTCGACGGCAAGAACCCCGTGGCCCTCGAGCACATCAGCCTCTTCCCCGTCAACACATTCAAGAACCGGGAGAACGGCATGCGCCGCGACATAGCCCAGGCGCTGGCCGACATGCACCCGGGCGTGCTCCGATTCCCCGGCGGATGCATCGTCGAGGGCGAGTGCCTCGACAACCGCTACCAGTGGAAGAACACCATCGGCCCGGTGGAAAACCGCCCGCTGAACCGCAACCGCTGGGAGTTCACCTTCGAACACCGCTACTATCCCGACTATTTCCAGAGCTACGGACTGGGCTTCTTCGAGTTTTTCCAACTCTCGGAAGACATCGGCGCCGAGCCGCTGCCGGTGCTCAACGTGGGCATGGCCTGCCAGTACCAGAACCGGAACAACGAGAAAGCACACGTGCCCGTGGACGAACTCGACCCTTATATACAAGACTGTCTCGACCTGATTGAGTTTGCCAACGGCGACACTACTACCACATGGGGAAAGAAGCGCGCCGAGATGGGCCACCCGGCACCGTTCAACCTCAAGTTCATTGCAGTGGGCAACGAGCAGTGGGGCGACTTCTACTTCGTCAGGATGCAGAAGTTTGTCGACGCCATACGCGCCAAGTATCCCAAGATTCAGATAATAGGCACGAGCGGACCCGACTCCGAAGGCAAGAACTTCGACCTCGGATGGGAGGCCATGAAGCGCCAGAAGGTAGACCTGGTAGACGAGCATTTCTACCGCCCCGAGTCGTGGTTCCTCACCAGCGGGCTGCGTTACGAGAAATACGACCGCAAGGGCCCGAAGGTGTTTGCTGGCGAATATGCCTGCCACGGCAAGGGAAAGAAGTGGAACCACTACGAGACTTCGCTCTACGAAGCGGCCTTCATGACCGACCTTGAGCGCAATGCCGACATAGTGCACATGGCCACCTACGCCCCGATGCTGGCCCACGTGGAAGGCTGGCAGTGGCGTCCCGACCTGATATGGTATGACAACGTGCGCCTGTTCAAGTCTGTAAGCTACTACGTACAGCAGATGTATGCCATGAACAAAGGCACCAACGTGCTCACCATGACCATGGACGGGCAGCCCATAGCAGGCCAGGAGGGACAGGACGGACTGTTTGCCAGCTCTGTCATCGACAAGCCGTCGGGCACCGTTATCGTGAAAGTCATCAACACAAGCAAGCAGAAGCAGCCCGTGAGCATCAATCTATCGGGGATTAAGGGCGAGCGCAAGGCTGAGACGATAACGCTGACCTGCACCGACATGATGGCCGAGAACACTCTCGACGAGCCAGAGAAAATTGTCCCGCAGGAGGGCTCTCTCAACTGCGAGGCAGGCAAGAAGAACACCGTAATCAACGACGAGATAGCACCGATGACCTTCCGCATCTACAAGGTAAAGAAGTAAACGTGGATTGAAACAGCGAAAGCCGCGGCCTCCCGACAACGGGACGTCGCGGCTTTCGCCGTTTTCAGGCCGCATTGGGCGGCGTCAGCCATGGCCCTGTCCGGCCTCGGGCCATGTGCGCACAATGCGCCTCAGGTGCCTGGCACGCCCCGAGACAATGAGCGGCACGCGCTCAACCACCACCACCGACGTGTCGAGCCCAAGTGCCTTAGGCTCGTCGATGCCTATCTTCCGGATAATGGCGTAAAGGCTCATGAGCATGTTCTGGCGGCGGTTTGACGAGTCTTCGGGGTAGTAGATGTGGTGGATGATGATGAAACGGAAGTCGCCCGGTATGCCGTTCTTGCGGAGCGAGGGGTAAGTGCTGGTCAGTTCAAGCTCGCGCGAGCTCACCAGGTCTTCCACAATCTGCCTCAGGTAAAGGCTTACACGGGGCTCAATCCTGAACCCTATGCGCAGGTTGACGCTGAAAAGCGTGCCCGGCACGAGCTGCCTGACGGTGTACTCAAGGGTCTCCGGCTCGTCCACGAAGTCGAGATGCAGCAGCCAGTAGTGGTCGGCCCGCTTGGGTTGCTTGTTTATTATCGAGTATAGCAGCTTGTCGTCTACCTCGTCCTCGCCCGGCGCATGGTTCACGTAGACAAGGTTCGAGGCATACTTGGGTATGCTGTCGTCTGCCTTTATGGCCGAGATGATGCCGTAGTAGTCTGACATTTTCTTCAAGTGCATGTACCTCCGGCGTATGTTCCGCGCCCCGACCCACACAAACATGACGAAACAAAGCAGCCCTCCGATGAGCAGGGTGAACCATCCGCCGGCCGCAAACTTAGAGAGGTTGGCTGCCAGGAACAGCCCCTCTACAGCTGCATAGAAGCCGAGGAAGAGCCCGGACACAAGGCGTGAAGCCCCCATCATGCGCATATAAAACGCCAAGAGCAGCGTAGTCATCAGCATGGTCACCGTGATGGCAAGCCCGTAGGCGGCCTCCATGCGCGCCGAATCTCTGAAAACGACCACCGTAAGCACCACCGACACAAACATGACGTTGTTTACCAGCGGTATGTAAAGCTGCCCCTTGACGCTTGTGGGGTGCTTTATCCTCATGCGGGGCCAGAAGTGCAGGTTCATGGCCTCGCTCAGAATAGAGAACGAACCGCTTATGAGCGCCTGGCTGGCCACTATTGCCGCGCCTGTGGCCATGGCCACCCCGAAAGGCAGCATGGCCTGCGGCATGATGGCGTAGAACGGGTTTACGGCCCCGGCGGCCTCGGCCGGATGGGCCAGTACCCACGCCCCCTGCCCCAGATAGTTGAGTATGAGCATGGCCTTGACAAACATCCAGCTCACCGTTATGTTGCGTCTGCCACAGTGGCCGAGGTCGGAGTAGAGCGCCTCGGCACCCGTTGTACACAGGAAAACGGCGCCGAGTATGAGAAACCAACCGGGCGAACGCACCAAGAGCATTACCGCATAGTGGGGGCTGAACGCCTTGAGCACGGCCGGACAACCCGCAAGCCACACCACGCCGAGCACACCGAGCATGATGAACCACACAAGCATGAACGCCCCGAACGAGCGCCCCACGCTCTGCGTACCGAAGCGCTGGACGAAGAACACCACCGTGATGACAGCCAGGGCCACGGGCAACACCGGCAGGTCGGGGCTGATGCCGCGCAAGCCTTCTATGGCTGTGGTGACGGTGATGGCCGGAGTTATCACCCCGTCGGCAAGCAAAGTGCTCGCCCCGATGATGGCTATGGCATATATCCAACGCCGCCGGTGGCGCCTCAACAGAGCATAGAGAGCCAATATTCCGCCCTCTCCGCGATTGTCGGCCCGCAGCGCCAAGAGCACGTACTTTACGGTGGTCTGCAGCGTGAGCGTCCAGATTATGCACGACAACGCCCCGAGCACATAGTCGTCGGTGAGCGTCTCGCCGGTGTGGGTGATGGCTTTCATCACGTAGAGCGGCGACGTTCCGATGTCGCCAAACACGATGCCGAGCGTCATGAGCAGCCCCGCCAGCCCTGCGTGGCCTGTAGCTGAGGCCGCATTTTCTTGAGATAGCTGTGTCATTTCATTGCTTTTTAATACCTATAATAATCGTATGAGTCGTGCAAAATTAAGACATATATCCGTAAAAACATTCGTTTTAGAGTATTTTTGCGCGTGTTTCGGTTGTGCAACGGCTTCTGTCGGCCATGCACAGCCATCCCCACAACATGTCCGCCAAGCCTCCTTACGCCAGTGGCCGCAACCCCACGGCCACCCACGGCCATCGCCCCCGGCTGGCGCCCGAGGTTTTCTTAAATTATCTTTCCGCCCCCGCCGTTACGTTTTTTTTTCGTAAATTTGCAGCGAATTGTATATTTACGCCAAATGACAGTTGCAGAATTATTAAGCAAAGAAACAGACAAGAAGCACTTCTCCTACGAAGTCCTGCCCCCATTGAAGGGCACAGGGACCGACAAGCTCTTTGCCACCATAAGCAAGCTGAAGGAGTTTTGCCCGCTGTTCATCAACATAACAACCCACCATAGCGAGTTTGTTTACAAGCAACTCGACAACGGACTGCTCGAAAGGCGCCGCATACGCCGACGCCCGGGCACCATAGCCATTGCGGCGGCCATACAGCAGAAGTTTGGCATACCGGTGATGCCACACATCATCTGCAGCGGCGCAACGGTGGAAGACATTGAGTATGAGCTGCTCGACCTGCAGTTTCTGGGCATCACGAGCCTGCTTCTGCTGCGCGGAGACAAGGCAAAGGAAGACCGGTTTTTCACCCCGACGCCCGGCGGCCACGAGCACACCACCGACCTGATACGCCAGGTCACTCAGTTCAACAAAGGCTTCTTTGCCGACGGCGAGCCCATAAAAGTGCCCGGTGAGACGTTCGACTTCGGCGTGGCATGCTACCCCGAGAAACACGACGAGGCGCCAAACATGGAGATGGACATGGGTTTTCTCAAGATGAAACAGGACATGGGGGCGCAGTATGCGGTAACGCAGCTGTTCTACGACAACAAGAAATACTTCGACTTCGTGGCAAAGGCACGCGCCATGGGCATAACAATACCTATCATTCCGGGCCTGAAGCCACTGGCAAAACTGAGCCAGCTGGGCGTGGTGCCGAAGACTTTCCACTGCGACATACCCCAGGAGCTGGCCTCGGAGGCCATAAAGTGCAAGACCGACGAAGAGGCGCGGCAGCTTGGCATAGAGTGGACCGTGGCGCAATGCCGCGAACTTTACGCCCACGGAGTGAACAACATACACTTCTACACGGTGTCGGCCGTCGACTCGGTGGCCGAGATAGCACAAAGACTGCTTAGAAGTTGAAAGATGAAGGATTGATAACTAAGAATTGAAAGTCAAGAATCAAAGGGGCGGAAAACTAAGGAATTAGTATCAAGGATTAAGGGGTAAGGGAACAATATCAAAGAGACAAGACAAGGGGGCGGCCACCACATGGCAGCCATAGCCGCCGGCAAAGACTGCCACCAGGCAACCATGGGCCCCGAAGGCCGGTCACGCCAAGTGGCGGAAGGCGGTGGAAACAGGAGCTAAGTGTAAAACGTTAAAAGGCAAAGACGGCCGTACACGCATGGCAGGCGCCACGAAGCGCACGCCGAGATGCGGTAGGCAAACAAACCACAAGGTATGAGATTCAGCGAGGTGATAGGCCAGGAAGAGGCCAGGAAAAGACTTAAGGGCATGGTGGCCGACGACCGTCTGCCCCACGCAATGATGCTCTGCGGCCCCGAGGGCAGCGGAAAGATGGCGCTGGCACTGGCTTTCGCCTCTTACCTGCTGTGCGAACGGCGCAGCGACGCCGACGACTCGTGCGGCCAATGCAGGCAATGCGCCATGCTCAGGAAATGGGCACACCCCGACCTCCACTTCACTTTCCCAACCATAAAGCTGCCTTCGATGAGCCCCGAACACAAGCCCGTGAGCGACGACTTCGCAGCCCAGTGGCGACAACTGCTGGCCTCGGGCCCGTATTTCTCGCTGAACCAATGGATGGAAGCCATCGGCGCCGAAAACCAGCAGGCCATAATCACGGCCGGCGAGAGCGACGAACTGTCGCGCAAGCTGAGCATAAAGTCGAGCCAGGGCGGCTACAAGGTGTCGCTGATATGGCTGCCGGAGCGAATGAACGCGGAATGCGCCAACAAGCTCCTGAAGCTCATCGAAGAGCCACCAAGCCAAACTGTGTTCATCATGGTGTGCGAAGAGCCCGACAAGCTGCTCGACACCATACGCAGCCGAACGCAGCGCATAGACATCAAACGCATTGACGAGGCGAGCATCAGGCAGGCGCTCATGGAGCGCCGCGGGCTCGACGCCGACACTGCCACACGCATCACGCGCATTGCCAACGGCAGCTGGCTAAAGGCTGTAGGCGCCCTCGATGCCGACAACGAGAACGAACAGTTTCTCATGATGTTCCAAAAGCTGATGCGACTGGCCTACTCGCGCAAGGTCAAGGAGCTCAAGCAGTGGAGCGAGGCCATGCAGACAATGGGAAGGGAGAAGCAGAAACGGTTTCTTGCATACTTCCTCAGGCTGGTGCGCGAGAACTTCGCATACAACTTCATGCAGCCGGAACTGAACTACATGACGCAGCAGGAAGAAGACTTCGCGCGCAATTTCGCACGCTTTGTCAACGAGAAAAACGTGCTGCAGATGAACGAGCTGGGCAACCGCGCCATACGCGACATAAGCCAAAACGCCAACGCCAAGATTGTATTCTTCGACATGGCGATGCAAATGATAGTGCTGCTGCTGGCCAAGTGACGCCCGCACAACGCCACAACGGCAGCAAAGACGAAATAACGAAACCATCAAATCACAATATATGGACTATAGCAACAAAGAATTCGAAATATGCCACGACTGCGACAGGGGGCTCTGCAAAAGGGCCGTCGGCAGGCAGGACAGGCAACTGAACACTTACGACTGGCTGGCCGACATACCCGGCAACGCCATGAGCACCGACCTTGTGGAGGTGCAGTTTAAGCACACCCGCAAGGGATACTACCACAATGTGAACAACCTCGAGCTGAAAAAAGGCGACATCGTGGCCGTGGAAGCCAGCCCGGGCCACGACATCGGGGTGGTGACGCTCACGGGAAGGCTGGTAAAGATGCAGCTCAAAAAAGCCAACATCAAGTCGCCCGACGACATCAAGCGCATATACAGGATTGCCAGGCCGGTAGACATGGATAAATTCCACGAGGCAAAGTCGCGCGAGCACGCCACCATGATAGAGAGCCGAGAGATAGCCAAGAGGCTCGGGCTGCAGATGAAGATAGGCGACGTTGAGTACCAAGGCGACTGCAACAAGGCCATCTTCTACTACATTGCCGACGAGCGCGTAGACTTCAGGCAACTCATCAAGGTGCTGGCCGAGACGTTTCACGTGCGCATTGAGATGAAGCAGATAGGCGCAAGGCAGGAAGCCGGGCGCATAGGTGGCACCGGGCCGTGCGGCCGCGAGCTGTGCTGCGCCACATGGATGAAGAACTTCGTGAGCGTGAGCACCAACTCGGCACGCTTCCAGGACATCTCGCTCAACCCGCAAAAGCTGGCCGGCATGTGCGCAAAACTGAAGTGCTGCCTCAACTACGAGGTAGACAACTACGTGGAAGCGGGCCGCAAACTGCCAAGCAAGGAGGTGATGCTGCAGACGCAAGACGCCGACTACTACTTCTTCAAGGCCGACATCCTGACCGGAATGGTTACCTATTCGACAGACAAGAACATTGCATCGAACCTCGAGACCATCACTGCCGACAGGGCCAAGGCCATAATAGAGATGAACCGCAACGGCGAAAAACCGCTCTCGCTGCAGGAAGACGGAAAGATAAAGGAGACAAGGAAGACCGTAGACCTGCTGGCAAACGAGAACATAACGCGCTTCGACAAGAACAAGAAGAAGCGCAAGCAAGGCAACAAGGGCGCACAGAAGGCCGCTGCAAACGGCGAAAGGCAGCAGGCGCAGGGACCGGCCGCACGCAAGGCCGACAACCGCAAGGACTCGCAAAAGCAACCGCGCAACGAACGGCAACAGCCCAAAGCCGAGCGGCAGCAAGACAGGCAACAACAGCAACCGCGCAACACGCAAGACAAGGAAGGGCAGCAAAAGGGTGCCGGAAGGCGCCAGCCCAACAGGCAACAGCGCGGCCAGCAACCTTCTAATGGCCAGCAGCAGGATGCCAAGGAATAGCGTTTGCAAGGCACTGGCCGCCATGGCTGCCGCGCTTGCCGCCCTGTCGGCCTGCGACGAAAACACGGTTTACAACAGCTACAGGCCTGTAGGCGTGTGGGAACGCACCGACACGGTGAAATTCGCGGTGCCACAGGCCAAGGCCGAAGGCACCTACACAACCGAAGTGGGACTGCGAATAAACGCGCGATACCCGTTTACGGGCATTTGCATCATTGTCGACAGGCGCATCATGCCCGGCGACATAAGGCACAGCGACACGCTGAACTGCAAGCTGATAGACAAACGAGGCAATGCCCTCGGCCACGGGCTCAGCAACTACCAATACCTGTTTGCCACATCACAGTGCAGGCTGAAAAAGGGCGACTCGCTATTCGTCAATGTGAGGCATCACATGAAACGCGAGACGCTGCCGGGCCTGGAAGACATCGGCATCAAGGTGACAAGGCGGTGAGACGGGCCATGGCTGCCCCCTGCAGCGCCGACAACAAAAAGCAATGGCAAAGGAAACGGCCCACGGCCGGCTTCCTTTGCCATTGTCATTTTTACATCAACAAATCATTACAAGCCACCCGCCGTATGCACACCGGCACCGTAGCGCAAGCCAGGACGGGCCGGAATGCAGTGCAATACAGGCCGTTCGGCCGGCCCAAACAGGCCATACGGCAACGCAAAACAGGCCCTTGCGCAACCCTCTGTAGGCGAGGGCGTTGCGCAAGGCATGGCCGGCAGTAAACCATTTTTACAACCACCGCCCTCAGCCGGCAATGGCGCAGGCTACGTGCGCACAAGGTTTCGCCCTGCGTCGATGCGCAGAAAGATGAAGAGCAAGAAGGTGAATCCCCACAGCGACGACCCCCCGTAGCTGAAAAACGGCAGCGGTATGCCAATGACAGGAGTAAGGCCGAGCACCATGCCTACGTTGATGAACACGTGGAAAAGAAATATTGACAGCACCGCATAGCCGTAAATGCGCCCGAAACGGAACGGCTGGCGCTCGGCAAGGTGGATGAGCCGCAATATGAGGGCAAGGAAAAGTATCAGCACTCCGGCCGACCCGAGAAAGCCCTCTTCCTCGCCCACGGTGCAGAAAATGAAGTCGGTGTCTTGCTCCGGCACGAATTTCAGCTTTGTCTGCGTGCCGTTGAGGAAGCCCTTGCCTTCGAGGCCGCCCGACCCGATGGCTATCTCGCTCTGGTGGACATTGTAGCCTGCCCCCGACAAATCTTCGTCGAGGCCGAGCAACACGTTGATGCGCACGCGCTGGTGGGGCTCGAGCACATTGTTGAGCACATAGTCGGCAGAATAGAAAAAGGCCATCGAGCCTATGGCAAACGCCGTGATGAGCCAGAAGTTGCGCATGCGGGTGCCGAGCGCCACCACCACAAGCCAGCCCACCATGAGCACCGACACGCCCAGCTGAACCCAAACAACGTCGAACGGTATGACAAAGACCGAGAACAGCAGGGCCACCAGCGTGATGCCAACGCTATAGGCCAGCATGGTCCAGGCCATGCCGCGCAATGGTGTGTAGGCACGCACCATTCCCGCGGTGAATATGTGGACGAGCAGCAACACCACAAACTTGCCCACCGACGTGGGCGTGTCGAGCAGCAGAACCTGCTCAAACCGTATGCCCACAACAAAATAAACCACTGCGGCCACGCCCGTGAACAGCACGCAACCGGGCATGCCCTCGCGATAGAACACGAGGAAAAAAGCCAGGTAAACGAGCGCCGAGCCCGTCTCGCGCTGCAAGATGATGAAGAGCATGGGGGTAAGTATGATGGCCAGGGTGGCCACGAAATGCTTCCAACGGTGTATGTTGTAGCCGTAGGTGCTCATGAACTTGGCCAGAGCCAGGGCCGTGGCAAACTTGGCAAACTCGGCGGGCTGCAACCGCAGCGGGCCGAGCACAAGCCACGAACGCGACCCCTTTATCTGGTGGGGATTGAATATGGTGGCAAAAAGAAGCAGCAAGAGGGCCCCGAAGATGACATAGGCAAAGGTGTCGTAAAACCTGTCGTCGAGCATCAGCAGCACAAAGCCGAGGCACACCGACGTGCCTATCCACACTATCTGCATGCCCGACCGCGTGTCGAGGCTGAATATGTCGGTGTCGCCATACGTATAGCTCGCGCCGCAAACGCTGAGCCACCCGAAAGTGAGCAGCGCGAGGTATATGCCTATTGTCCACCAGTCGAGCGAGCGCAAAACGCCCGGTTGCTTATCTGTTCCTTGAGTCATACGCTATACGTCTGTGCTGAAATTCATCAGCTTTCTTTTCCGATTCGGGCGAAAGGTGCCCGTTGATGTACTTCTCCATCATGAGCGAGCCAATGGGAACGCCGTAGTCGGCGCCCCAACCGCCGTTCTCAACATAAACGGCAATGGCTATCTTGGGATTGTCCATGGGGGCGAAGCCCATGAACACCGAGTGGTCGTGGCCGCGGTTCTGGGCCGTTCCAGTCTTTCCGCATGCCTCGTATTCGGGCCGGTTGGCAGCCCGGCATGTGCCGCGAATCACCGAACTGCGCATGCCCTGCACCACCGTCTCGTATGCCGAGCGGCTGGCCATGGAGTAATGGCGGCGGGTGAAGGCGGTGTCGAGCGGCTCGCCCTGCACCTTGCGCACAACGTGGGGCACGTAATAATAGCCTCGGTTGGCAATGGTGGCACCAAGGTTGGCTATCTGCAGCGGCGTGAGCGTCACCTCGCCCTGCCCTATCGATATGCTTATCACGGTGAGCCCGTTCCACGAACCGTTGTATGCCTTGTCGTAAAACTCGGCATTTGGTATAAGCCCGCGCTTCTCGCCGGGCAGGTCAATGCCCAGCCTGTAGCCGAATCCCATGCTCACCATGTAGTCGCGCCACGTGTTCATGGCCTCCTGCACGTCGTGATACTTGCTCCGGTTGCCTATCATGTAGTACAGCCCCCAGCAGAAATAGGCGTTGCACGAGGTGCTGATGGCATCTACAAGGGCCAGCGGCGACTTGTGGCCGTGGCAGCCCACGTGCAGCCCGCGGTAGTAGAAGCCGTGGTGGCAAGGGAACATCGTGCCCGGAGAGATGATGCCCTCGCTCAGGAAAGTGAGGGCCTGGGTGGTCTTGAACGTCGACCCCGGCGGATAAAGGCCCATGATGCTGCGGTTGAGCAGCGGCTTCCATGGGTTGACGGCCAGCCTCGAGTGATTCTTGCTGCGGTTGCGCCCCGACATCACCCGCGGGTCGTAAGTAGGCGAGGACACCATGCACAGCACTTCGCCCGTCGACGGTTCGATGGCCACTATGCTGCCTATCTTGCCCTCAAGCAGGCGCTCGCCCAAAGCCTGGAGCTCGAGGTCGATGCTCAGGGTGAGGTTCTTGCCCGGCACGGGAGAGCGGTCGAAGCGCCCGTTCTGATAGCGCCCCTGTATCTGTCCGTGGGCGTCGCGCAGCAGAATCTGCACGCCCTTCTCTCCGCGAAGCTGCTTCTCATACCTGCGCTCTACGCCGAGCTTGCCTATGTAGTCGCCCGGCTGGTAGTAGTCGTCGTTCTCTATGTCCGACGGCGACACCTCGGCCACGTCGCCGATGACGTGGGCCGCATACGGATACTCATACTGGCGGACACTGCGTTTCTGTATGTAAAAGCCCGGAAACCTGAATATCTTCTCCCTGAACTGGCTGAACTCCTTGTCGGGTATCTGCCCCATGAAGAGCTGTTGGGTGAAACGCGAGTAGCCGGGATTCTTGGACCTGTCCTTGATGGCGTCCATGCGGGCCACAAACTCTTCCTTGGTCATTCCCACCGTGCGGCAAAACTCCATGGTGTCGAGCCGCCCCCGGGCCTCGTTCATCACCACAAGTATGTCGTAGGCCGGCTGGTTGTAAACCATCAGGCGGCCCTTGCGGTCGGTTATTATGCCCCGCGACGGATAGTCGATGCGCTTGAGGAATGCGTTTGAATCGGCATTCTTCTTGTAGTCATCGCTCATTATCTGCAGCGTGAAGAGGCGTATGATGTAGACGACAACGATAAATGTCGCCACGCCGCCGATGACGTATCGCCTGTTGCTGAGCTCGTAGTCTTTCACCGCTTCCTAACGCTCTCTAATGTCAACACAAGCAAAACGGTAAGCAGAGTGCTGCCCCCAACACACTCGAGCCACCAAAGCCAGTGGAAGAAACTGAACATCTCGAGCGCGAAAAAGACAACACAATAAAGCAGTACGAGCACAAACACGTAGAACGAATACTTCATCAGTCCAAGCGACTGCACCGACGGGCGTATGCTCTCGGGCTCGTCGCGCTGCACGAACAGGGCGAAGAAATAAGGCTGGATGGCCCCGATGAGCGTCAGCGAGGCCGAAGCCACACCCGGGGTATTCGAGAATGTGTCGATGGCCAGGCCCAGGGCGAAGCTCCACAGCAACACCGCCCACTTCGGATAGCCCATGGGGAAAGACAGCACCATGTAGACATAAAGCAGAGGGGTGGCAAAGCCAAACAGGTGGATGTGGTTCAACACCAGTGCCTGGGCCACGCAAAAGACGCACAAAAGCAGCAATCGCCTCAGTATATCTATAGCCATTTTACATTTGACATTAGGGAAACAAACTAATCATCGGCACCTATGCGCAGTGAGTCGCGTGCCGCGTCGAGCAGCTTGACGCGCTCGGCCACGGTGCTGTCGGTAATGACCAGCACGTCGCGCAGGTTGCTGAAGTCGGTTGTAAGCTGCACCTTGAGCCTGTATGAAAGGCCGTCGCGCGAGTTGTACACCTGCAGTATCTTGCCCACGAGTACGCCGGGAGGGAATATCGACGAGTATCCGCTCGTCTCGACCCAGTCGCCACGGCGGAAGCGGGCGTGCCTGGGAATGTCTTCAACGTATGCCACAGTAGGGTCGCCGCCATACCACGCCAGGTAGCCCACGTAGCCGCGGCGGCGTATGGTGCAGCTTATGCGCGACTTGAGGTTGAGCACCGGCATGACCACAGAGTAATGGTCGGCCACGAGGTAGACTATGCCCACTACGCCGTTGCCGCAGGCCACGCCCATGTCGGGCTTCACTCCGTCGAGCCGCCCGCGGTTGATGGTCATGAGGTTGTAGGGCTTGTCGAGCGAATTGTCGATCACCTTGGCCGGCAACAGCTGATACTGCGACAGCAACTGGCGCTCGCTGCGCTCGAGGAAAGACGTGTCGCGGGTGAGCTCGCCGTACAGCCTCGACAGCTGGTTGACCTGCCGCTCGAGGTAGAAATTGCGCAATGCTAGCTCTTCGTTGACGCGGGTCAGCGAGAAGAACGACTCAACCGCCGAGTTCCACTCATACACCTTGCCTGCCACAGCGTTGGCCGTGGAAAACCATACGCTGCCCTGATAGGTGTTGTAACGGAACAGAAGCACCGCGCTGACCACCTCAAGCAGTACGAAGATTATCCAATGATTGTATTTTGCAAGGAACTCTAAGAGGTTTCGCATAACAGATGTTTTAACCCTGCGCCCCACAACCCACAGCCCACAACCGGCTGCACTGCCGACGCCTTACGGCATGGCAACAGAGCCACGCCGCAAGGCGCCGCCGCTGCCATGGCCGGCACGAGCCGTCCGCGGAGCAGCCGATAATGGATTGACGGTCACGGGTTACGCAATGACCTCATCGCATGAGGAACGAAAAACGATCCACATTCTTAAGGGCAATGCCCGCGCCCTTGGCCACGCTGTGCAACGGGTCTTCGGCAATATGGAACTTGATGCCTATCTTGTCGGCAAGGCGCTTGTCGAGACCGCGCAGCAATGCGCCGCCGCCGCTGAGGTAAATGCCGTTCTTGACGATGTCGGCATACAGCTCGGGCGGTGTGTTCTCAAGGGCAGAGAGCACCGCATTCTCTATCTTTGCCACGGTCTTGTCGAGGCAGTGGGCTATCTCCTGATAGCACACCGGCACCTCCATGGGCAGGGCCGTGATGCGGTTGGGGCCGTGGACAACGTAATCCTCGGGGGCCTCCTCGCCCAGGTCGGTGAGCGCCGAGCCCACATGAATCTTTATCCGCTCTGCCATGCGCTCGCTGACCTTAACGTTGTGCTGGCGGCTCATGTACTCCTGGATGTCGGCAGTGAGGTCGTCGCCGGCTATGCGTATCGAGTTGTTGCTCACGATGCCGCCGAGCGATATCACTGCAATCTCGGTTGAGCCGCCTCCGATGTCGACAATCATGTTGCCTTCGGGCGCCTCTACGTCGATGCCTATGCCTATGGCAGCCGCCATGGGCTCGAAGATGAGGTAGACGTCGCGGCCGTCGGCGTGCTCGGCAGAGTCGCGCACGGCGCGCAGCTCAACCTCGGTTGAGCCCGAGGGCACGCCGATGACCATGCGGAGCGACGGCGAGAAGAGCCGGCTGCCCGTATGAACCATCTTTATAAGTCCGCGCATCATCTGCTCACAAGCCGAGAAGTCGGCTATCACTCCGTCGCGCAACGGGCGGATGGTGCGTATGTTGTCGTGTGTCTTCTCATACATCATCTTGGCTTTCTCGCCCACGGCAATCATCTTGTCCGTGCGGCGGTCGAGCGCAACGACCGACGGTTCGTCGACCACAATCTTGTCGTCGCTGATGATGATAGTGTTAGCTGTGCCCAGGTCCATTGCTATTTCCTGGACGAAAGAAAAGAATCCCATAAACCCTCCTTGATGCTTATATATGATTGATATGCGGGATTAACGTGCGAACCAGTTGTGGATGGCCGTGTCGTAATGGCTGCTTACGCCAAAGGCACGCTCGGCAAACATCTTCCGGTCGGCTAGGTCGGTCTGTGCGCCTTTCTTGTTGAGTATGTCAAGAAGCACGCCATACTCGGCCTTGCTCGGCACGATTACCACGTCGTTGAAATTCTTTGCACCGGCGCGGATGAGCGAGATGCCGCCTATGTCTATCTTCTCGATGATGTCGGCATCGCTTGCCCCACTGGCAACGGTGTCCTCAAACGGGTACAGGTCGACGATGACGAGATCTATCTCGGGTATCTCGTATTGGGCCATTTGGGCGCGGTCGCCTTCGTTGTCGCGGCGGGCAAGGATGCCGCCAAACACTTTCGGGTGGAGCGTCTTTACGCGCCCGCCGAGGATTGAGGGGTATGTTGTAACGTCCTCTACCTTCTGGCAATCATAGCCAAGCGACTCAATGAAACTCTGCGTGCCCCCCGTCGAGAGGAATTTAACGCCTTCTGAATTGAGCTTACGCAAAAGCTCGTCAAGCCCATCCTTGTGAAACACCGAAACCAACGCGGTCTTAATCTTTTTTGTATCAGCCATAAATCGAAATATAACGTTATATATAATCAGGCTGCAAAGTTACTAAAAAGGAAGTGACTAAGCAACACTTTTACGGCGAAAAATGTTTTTGGGCGCCAACCTATTGCGCACATGGCTGCATTACGCCTGCCCCGGCGCTTCTCATAGCGACAAACAGCATGGCAACGTGGAACAACCGCAAAGCAATGTGGTGGCGCAATGCTCGCGGCGATGCAGGGTGAAATGCAAAACGGGCGGCACACAGACTTTTGTCGCGACACGACGTAACAGACTGCAAAACAGCGCGTTTACCAATGCCATAGACCCGGGCGGCGATATAGGGCCGCGCATGTGGCCGCACTGTTGCCACTCTGCAAAGAAATGCCGCCACAAGGGCCGCCAACAATTCGGGTAAACACCAACCGGCCCAAACGCTCAGGCCAAGACTTTGCCCAACCGGTTTGCGCAAATGCTACAGGCACTAACCGGGGACGACTGGCCTTTGCCCTGGCGGTGCAGGCGGCACTCGGGCTATTTCAAACAAGTTTGATTGCCGCTCGCTGGAACTGTCTTTGAATAAAACAGGCGGCGCTCGGGCAATTCCAAACGAGTTTGATTGCCGCTCGCTGGCACTGTTTTTGCAATGGGGATGGCGCATGGCTTCATTTTGTGAAGCCGAAACTATTGGCAAACATACAAGTAAACAAAAGCATGGCATCAAAAGATTATCTGGAAAAAGTGACGATTGGGGAAGTGGAAAAGCCCCACGGCAAGATTGTGTTGCAAGAATATGACGCACGGTGGCAGGAGATGTTCGACCGGGAAAAAGCCAAGATTGACCGCGCACTGGCCGGAACACGGCACACGGTGGAACACGTTGGGTCGACCTCGGTGGCGGGCCTTTGCGCCAAACCGATAATAGACATACTGCTCACAGTGGAAGACTCCGGCAACGAAAGTATGTATGTCGGGGCATTGGAGGCCGAAGGGTACAGGCTGAGGGTGAGGGAACCGGAGTGGCACGCCCACCGCATGCTGAAAGGGAAAGGGCCCGAAGTAAACCTTCACGTGTTTTCGGAAGGGTGCGCAGAGGCCAAGAGGATGTTGGACTTCCGCGACCGTCTGAGAACCGACGATGCCGACCGGCAACTGTATGCAGCTACGAAAAGGGCGCTGGCGGAAAAAAACTGGGAGTGCATTCAGGACTATGCCGACGCAAAATCGGCCGTAGTGGCGGAAATACTAAGTCACACCGAACGGTGAACGGGGCGGCCGAAAGGCCCAAGGCTGAGGACAACAAGAAAACACGTATGGGGCGCAGGGCGCCGACCACGGCAACAAACGCGCGGCAGCCACCTGCTGATGGCCGCCGCGCAAACCCACGCCTGCAATACGGCTGGTGGCCTGGCTAACGTTCAGATGCGCACACCGAGGCCAAAGGCCAGCTGGTAGCACTTTGGGGCTGAGGCTGTCTTCAGCAGCGGTGTGAGGGCCGCACGCCCGTAAACCACTACATACCGATAGCCCATGCGCAACTCGAGGTTGAGTCCGAGCGGGTTGATGTTTGTGTCGGAGGTCTCGGTGCGTTTCTCGTCGCCTACGTAATAGCGCGAATGGTCCTTCCAGCGCATCTCGACCGAGGGGCCCAGCGCCACGAACAGGTCGTCGCCGCCGGTACGGCTTTGCCACTCTATCATGAGCGGTATGCGCATATAGCCATAGCTGATGTAGCTTTTCCTCACGTCGCCATCGTCGACAAGGCGCATCGATGTGGCTCCGTCGGTAGTAGATAGCACGTAGTTGCCCTGGAAATGATGGTGCACGCGCCCCATCTGGCAGGCCGACGTGAGTGCCAGTCCCGACGTCAGCCGACAAGCCATGGTGGCGCAGGTGATGCCCCACTCCCACGACTTTGAGTCGCGTGTGTGCATGGCTGGATTTCCCCCGGTTGAGAAAGCCGACCGCTGCAGGGTGTTGAAGCCCATGAAAAACAACGGGTAATGCGCCTTGGGGCTACGCTTTTTTCTGCCAACGGTTTGCGGGATGAAAGGCGAAGAGATGTATACCCGCTCTATCTCCTGCCCGTCAACATAAGATGTCTCGTAGGTTCGGGTGAGCCTTGAGTTGTCGGTGGAATAAACGCTCACGCGGGTATGACCGGCCGAGTCGGTCAAGACGATGCGCTTGCCGCTGACGGTGAAGGTGGTGTCGACGGGCGAAGCGGCCTTTGCAGTCATGGCTGCAGTGGCGGCAATGGCCATAAGTAACGTTTTCATATCGCTTGTTTTTTTAGTTCATATGGTGTGAATCTATCAATCAATTGTGGGTGCCGCAAGGCAGACTGTTGCCGCGGCATCGGCTTCTGTCTTTATCTAACGGCGGCAATTTAGGTCCGGCGCCCTACCATAACGTTGTTGCCGGGCCCGAGGCCGGGGGCTGGCTGCTGACGGGCGGCAGCCCTTCTGCCGTTGACAGGATGCCGGAGAATGGCGCTCCGGCCCGGAAGCGGACGGCCGTCTACGGCACCGCCGCCACAGCAGGGCCCACGTCGGGGCGTGGCGGCAGCGGTCAGCGGCGCGAGAAACATAGTTTCATAATGTCGTCGGGCGACAGTCGCCCCTCAATGTATATCACTGCGCCATTGCCCTTGCCCGCATCGACAAAGAGCACATAGCGATTGCGTCCTCCCGAGAGCGGGGGCATCATGTAGTAGCCGCTGACCACCTTGCCGCTCTCAACCACCTCGCGTATTTTCGACGCCCGGCGGCGGTCGGCCTCAAGGTAAGGCTCGATGGCTGTGCCCAACCTCTCATAAGTGAGGCTCTTGTATATGTCGAGGCGATGGCCGCCGAGCTTGGCGTCGTGCATCTCGACCATGGTGCATCCTTTTGCACGGCCAAAACGGCTGAACACTTCGTCAACGGCCAGCCCCCTCTGGGCTGTTGCCGTCGCGACCGACAGCAGCCACGCAACCGCAACAAGAACGCCCAGGCGCAAGGCAACCGTGGCGGCAGACGAGAGCCCGCGGGCACTATGGCTGTTTGTTGTAATCATCATAATGAAAGGTTTTAGCGTTGTTGTTGTTCACCATCCGCCCCCACAGGGGCACAGGGAGCGGCGCGCATCATGTCGAGAGCGCCAAATGTGTCGTAATCGTCGGAAGCAACTATCCTCAAGGCCCGCATGGCCTCACGGCGCACCACGTCGGGGTCGGTGACCACCCTGCCGTCGATGACGGCGTAACTCTGCGGGGTGGGCGGCGACGTGAGCACAACCACGGCCACGACAGTGGCTGCAGCCGCAGCAGCAGCGCCCACCCAGGCCGCAAGGCGAAGCCTCGAGTGATGCCGGCGGTGGCCTGTGGCACGTGCGCGCCCGGCCGCCACATAGGCAAACATTGCCCGGCAGGCACGTAGGTCGGCAGGCAGGCTGCCGCCCGCATCGTCAAGCAGCCGGGCGAGCTGTCGCTCTTCGGCAGCGGTGGTGAGCCCATCCATATACTTGTCTGCCAGCTCCCTTATGTATTCTTCGTTCTCCATCATAATATTGTTTTGCGTTTGCATGTGTTGCATGCAGGTCACGGTCGCGACGTGATGCGCATAAACTCATCGCGTATCTTGCGTCGGGCCCGCGACAGGTTCTGGCGCAGGGCCTCGGCAGTGCAACCGGTTACGAGCATTATGTCTGCCGCATCATAGCCCTCTATCTCTTTCATGCGGAACACGGTGCGCTGCAACGACGGCAACCTGTCGACGATGGCGGATATCAAGGCAACATCGTCGTGCAGTTCCATGTCGTATGGCGCCACGGCACGGGCCGCCTCGGGCAACTCTCGTCCGCGTTCCAGCGCTGCATGACGGCGGCTGTCGCAGTATTTGTTGCGCATGACGGTAACGGCCAGCCCCATCAGGCTTTCATACCGTGAGAGCGACGAACGCATGGCCCACAGCGCAAGCAACGCTTCCTGCACCAAGTCTTCGGCGCGGTCGTCGTCACCGGCTATGCCTCGCGCCGCCACCTTCAGGCGGGCCCGCATCGGGGTCATGATTCTGTTGAACTCTTCGGGTGTCATGATGTGCATACATTTAATTGACGTTTGAACGCCATTTTTGTGACATCCGAAACATGTTTTTTTATCAAGCAAGCATCTTTTTTCATGCCGAAAACGGTAATAACAACGAAAAGTGAACATTAATATCCAAAAACAGCCCAAACCCTTTGAGGCAGTCGGCAGGCGCACACCGACGTTAACTATTTTAAGTTAAAGGCAACGGCAACGGTCCTTACAGTTAACCACCTGCCTTACAGCGGGTTGCAATACGTGCCGTTTTGAATGGCAGGATGCGCCGTTCATCATGCTGAAACAGGCCATATCATTGGGCAGAACTTGCCGTTTGGCGTCGCAACATGGCACATGGTGGAAGACAATGAATCTAAGGGATATTTGTAGCTGCATATTTGCAAGCATACACAATTAGCGGGTATTAAGTAAGTGTTCAATATTAATTGCCATCAAATTGTGCGCTATTTCGGAGATGCATGCCAAAGTCCGAAGAGAGAGCGTAGCGGGCTACGCCACCGATGAGACATTGGTAGGCGGCCCGAAAGAGCGCACAAGATGGTGGCAAAGATGTGGAAGACACCTGCAAGGGCAATTGTATCGGTTAATTTTGGACAGCTACTTAATAAAAAATCAAATGGATTTCCGCATTCTGCCAGATGCGAGCGGTTAGCAGGGGTAAGAAGAAGACACCAATCGATGTGCCCGCTGATGTTGTTGGCTAAGATTACCCGCTAAGCCGTTGTCACCTAACTACGGGCGGCCGTGATGAAACCTTACTCCCGGCAGATACATACAAGTGATTGCCAACTTGCGGATTTCAATGAAAAACAATGCCTTACCCCAATAAACAGGAACGGCCATTTGACAGAAACCGGCAACGGCACAAAGACCACAACGCAAAATCTCCCGCTGCGCAATGCACAACGGGAGATCAGCATAACTAATAACCGTCGGTCAAACGGCATCCTATAGATGCCAAAGTGACGATTTATCTTTATCGGTTTGTTACTTTGTGGTAAGGGTCAGGGCCTGCCTGGCAATCTCGTTCTCAGGATCGATGGCGAGAATCTTGTTCCAATATGATGTTGAAGTGGCCTTGTCTTCCTTCAGCAGATAGTAGTATCCAAGGTAACGATAGCACTCAACGAGACGTGCGTTGTCGGAAGCCGACTTCTCGGCACGCGGCTCAATCATGCCCATTACCTTCTCATAATATGGCTTGGCAAGACCTTCCTTTGTCTCGGGGTCCATGTATGAGTTTACACGGGCACGCATGAATGTAACATACTCGAGGGCATCGGGATACTTCTTCTCCATGTCTACATACACCTGCTCGGCCTTCTTGAACATGTCGAGGCGAGCTGTATCAGACAGGGTGTCGGCATACTGGATGTAAATCTGGGCCAGGGCAGCGGCATCATTGGCCGACGCATTGCCCAGAGTGGTCAGATAATCCTGGTAGTACTTGATGGCGTTAGAGTAGTCTTCCTTAGCCAGATAGCAATCAGAGAGCTGCTTGATTACTCCGGCGCGCTTCTCGTTGTTGTCTATCTTCTGCTCAAGGGCCTTCTGGTACATGGCTACAGCCTTGTCGTACTCTTTGTTGCCGTTGTATGCATTGCCGTAGTAAGTGTAGTCGTAATATGAGAACTTGGCGCTGTCAGACTTGTTGAAAAGCGCGTCGGCATAGTTCAATGCGCTGGGATAGTCCTCCATGTCGGTGCAGTTGAAGAAAGCCAGGCGGTTGAAGGCGGCGTCACGCGGCAACTTGGTCAGGCCGAACTTGGCTATCTCGAGGCTCTCGGAGTATTTCTGGCCGAAGTACAACGCCATGGCATACTCGGTGAGCTCTTTCTCTGTGAGCTTGTTTCTGTCGGCCTTGGCATAGCTCTCGGCAGCCTTGTCAAACTCGTTTGAGATGTAATATATGTGACCAATCATTCCATCAACTACCACATCGGGGCGCTGTGCGCGCAACTCCTCAAGACGGCCTACAGCCTCCGTAGGACTGATTTTGCGGTAAACGCTGGCATACTTGTAGTATCCTTCGGGATCCTTCGGGTCGAAATAAATGGCCTGGTTGTAATAACCGGCAGCAGCACCACCGTCGTTGTTGAGAGCGGCGATGTCTCCCTGGAGGATAAACGCAGGAGCATACTTCTTGTTTGCCTTAAGGGCGTACTCCACGTACTGTGTTGCGTTGACAGTATCCTTGATGTCGAGGAAAGCCCTTCCCATGGCAACAAGAACGTCTTCGTTCTTCTTGTTCTTCTTGTAAACGGCCTTTACCTGGTCTTCCAAGTCGGCAGGCTTGCTCTTGATTACTTTCGTTATTGCATCGATAGTGGCTTTGTTATCGTCTTGAGCCATTGCAGGCACTGAAAGCGCCAGCATAAAAGATCCAATTAATAAATACTTCAAACTCTTCATATTAACCTTAAATTGCTTAAATTCCTTTCGATAATTCTAGTCGATAATTCTAGTAGTCAAAGCCCAAGGATGCCCCGGGCTAATAGATTTCACATCATAACGCATGCCGTCACTCATCACTTACACTCACCTCCCTGACGGTCATGTTTCCCCTATATGGCAACAGACCTGCCTTGAAGAATATCCGCTGCCCACGACTGTCGGCAGACATGAAATTGGCAAAACCCCATGGCAGGCCATGACGGGGGTCGTTAAGCAAAGCGTAAATGGTGCGGACAAGCGGATAATTGCCATTCCACAAATAATATTGGTATGGCTTCCAGCTGCTCTCAACTGTCGCGGGGTGTATACGGCTCACACCCATCACACGTATGTTCCGCTTAAACGTCACATTGGTAGTATCGCGCTTGTCGTTAAGCCAATTAGACCCGATAATCCCAATGGCATTTGGATGCTTCTCGACAAAGTCTATGACTTCGGCCGATTTGTCCACCGCATAGATGTTGGGGCTGTTTATTGGCTTTCCGCCAAGCAATGAATCAACACAATAATGCACTGTGCTCGATTGCTTATTGTCGAAGGCCACCTCAATGCTGTCTAACTTGGAGTTTGGATAAAGCGCCTTCCATTTCGCAACCTTCCCACTCAATATCTGCTTTATGTCATTGACAGAGATTATCGTGTCGGGATTGGAATTGTTGACAATAAGAGCCAAGCCGTCAAAAGCCAACGGTATTGCTATCGGCTGGAAACGCCGGGCCTCAAGGTTGGCCACCTCCTTGTCTGTAAAATTGCGCGAGGTTATGGCAAGATACACCTGCTCTTTCATGAGCATGTTAACACCATCCAGCTCGTTGGTATATATAGGCACCAGCTTTGCCTTTGGATAAACAAACTCGAAAATCTCACGCTGTTCGTCAATAATAGGACTGAAACTCTCATCAGAGACAAACTTAATTGTCCCTGATGAGTAAGTGTCAGTTCTACCATTCTTAGGCTTGTCCTTGCAAGATGCGAACAAGCCTAAGATGAGAGTCAATCCAACAAAGGTGTTGAATACGTTAATCTTCATTATTTATTGCAGTCTGAATGTCACAGGTACAGTGTACTTAACACGTACAGCAGAACCATTCTGCTTACCGGGAATCCACTTAGGCATGCCTGCCACCACGCGGGATGCTTCCTTGTCAAGTGAGGGGTCAACAGACTTGACCACTTTGACGTCGGTGATAGAACCGTCACGCTCTACAACGAACGTCACGATTACGCGGCCTTGAACACCGTTCTCCTCGGCAATGGTAGGATACTTAATGTGTGTGGACAGGTATTCAAACAGTGCGGCATCGCCACCGGGGAACTGGGGCATCTGCTCTACAACGTCGAACACTTTCTCTTCAACAGGCTTCTCCTGTGCAATCACTTCCTTGGCCTTGAGCACCTCGCCGGCGGCCTCGTCGTTACCCTTAACGTCGAATGAACCGATGGCTACGGCTGTCTTGGCAAGGTCGTCCTGAGACTTCAACTCGTCTTCTGGCGCAACGTCCTCGTCCTTCTTGATGACAGGGGCAGTAAACTTAACAGAGCTCTTTACTTTCTCTACAACCTTCTGCTCCATCTCAATCTTGACGGGCTCCTTACGCTCAACCTTAGCTTCCTTCTTCTTGGCCAGCTGCGAAAGCTCCACATCTGTGGTAATGGCAACCTTCTTAGGCATTGCATTCTCAATGGCTATCTTTGCCCATACGGCAGCCATGATTACCACAATGGCAACAAGCACAATGATGATTGACGCCAAGTTGCGCTTTCCTGTGTTCTTACGCAGACGGTAGGCACCATAAGAATGATTCTTACCTTCAAAGACGAGATCGACCCAGCTATTGTCTATTAGATCTATTTTTGACATAGTTCTTCCTTTTTAATTATCTTCTGTCACCGATTCGATTACTTGATTCCTTTCAGAGAGAGAAGCTTCTCGTCATCAGGAGTTATCTTGTCAATGACGTACTTACCAATGCTGCATATCTGCATCTCGTCAAGAGCCTCAACCATATTATTATAGCTGGCAGTATCCAAAGGCTTTATAATAATGGTAAGAGTAGGTATCTTCTCACCGTTGATATTACCTTTGCGCAGTTCATCAAGCTCCTTGTTGTACTGCTCCTCAGTCATTGTCGACCCTGGGGCGGTCTTGCGGGCGTCAAGATCCTGCTTCGCTTTCATGATGCGGGCCACGGGGTTGATGCCTTCCTCGGTTGTGTGCTTGATGAGCACGCTACGGATTCCGTCCTTGCCCCATGTGGTCTCTTTCACGCATTCCGGATTGTCGTACTGCGGGATGCCGGCAACATAATATATCTTGTCATTAGAACCAAGATATATGGTGATGGTATGAGAAGCTTTCGTTACAGACTTTTCCTCGTCAGTCAGCTTCTGGTCGTTCGACGGCATGGTAAGCTGCATTGCCGAAGGCTTGCTAAGGGTCGTACAAAGCATGAAGAAGGTGATAAGAAGCATCATCATGTCCACCATCGGCGTGAAGTCCACGCGGGTGTTCATTTTCTTCTGCTTGCTTTCTTTTTTCTTTGCCATGGATTATTCCTCCCCTTGTTTAAGATTTGTGATAAGTCTGTAACGGTTCTCGTTCATGTCCTGAAGCTCAGACATCATGGTCTTAACGACCTTGTATGGTGTCTTTGCATCACACTTGATGGCTATCGTCATGTCCGGGTTGGCTTCACGCGCAGCCTTGACCCACTCCTGGAACTCGCTCATGCCACCGTCAATGCTGTCGGTGGGTATGCCGAGAGTCTTGATAGCTTCAGCCATCTGTTCTTTTTCAAGACTGAGGTAATCTCCCAAAGCGCTGATAGGGGCGCCAACCATCGACTCCTGGCTGAAGTTCTTGAGTTGGGCGCTGTTGAACGACAACCCGAACTTGTCTGCAATGGTTTGCAGCATGGCGTTCATGTTGTTCTTGTTCTCGGTGCCTATGAATATCTTTCCGTCGTTTCCGACCAAGATATTCAAGACATCGTTCTCAGGCACTTTGACCTCAGACACCGAGCTTGGCGTGTTGACCTGTATAGGCTCCGGCTGCAAGAATGTTGATGTCAACATAAAGAAGCACAGAAGCAGCGTCATCACGTCAGACATAGGCGTCATGTCTATCCAGATGTCTTTTTTCTGTATCTTTATTTTACCCATTAGTTTGAATTTAAAAGGTAAAACAATTAAATCTCGTCGGTGTGGTTAACGTCGTATGTAGCTGCTATTGTATAACCAACCTCGTCGAGTGCATATGTAAGCTTGTCAATCTTGTTCGTGTAGAAGTTATAAACAACCACAGCCACCCAAGATGTTGCGATACCAGAAGCCGTGTTCACAAGGGCCTCAGAAATACCGGCAGACAGAGCCATTGAGTCAGCACCACCACCGCTTGACAGAGCCTGGAACGAACGAATCATACCCAACACCGTACCGAACAGAGCGGTAAGAGTACCGAGGGTAACGATTGTTGCAACGATAGGCAGGTTCATCTGCAGTGTAGGCATCTCAAGCTGAGTGGCCTCCTCGTGGGCCTGCTGTATCTTTGAAATCTTCTGGGCCTTCTTCATTGTGTTGTTGCTCTCAACATCCTTGTAAGCGTTGATAGAAGCAGAAACAACGTTAGCTACAGAACCGCGCATCTTGTCGCACAGTGCCTGAGCCTCGGTGAACTTGCCGGCCTTGATGAGCTCCTTAACCTGAACAGTGAACTTAGAGAGGTTCATCGTACCGAATGCAGACTTGAGGGCGAAATAGCGCTCAACGCCGAGGCAAACCACAGTGAGGAACAATGTGAAGATAAGACCTACAACAGGACCTCCTTTATACACAGTACCTGCAAGGTTAGCAGGGTGAGCAGACTTGTCTCCTCCGACGAAGTTGCTTGCATCACCGAGAACGAGGAAGTAGAAAGCATACGCTACAATGCAGCATATCACCATAATCCAGATAGCGTTCTTGATACCTCCAAACCCCTGTTTCTTGTTTTTAGCCGGGGTTACAGCTTTTGTTGATGTTGCCATAATTGATTGATGTTTTTGTTTATTAATAATATGAATTTTGTTTTTTTAGTTGTTTTCTTAGCTTGCGCCTTACTGATGGTTAGAAAGTGGTTTTCGTTTCAGTGCAGCAAAGATAATAAATATTACAGATACTGCGTTCGACGCTTAACATCTTTTAATCAGCTTGTCGCAAAAATAGGCCGCATTTATCAGTTTACGCAGTTTATTTCAGCTTTGCCAAGGCCTCTTTAATACGCTTCATGGCTTCAACTATGTTGTCCTCGCTGGTTGCGTAACTCATGCGGAAGCAGTCCGGGTCGCCGAAAGCATCGCCGCCGACAGTTGCCACATGTCCTTTCTCCAACAAGTAAAGAGCAAAATCGGTGGAGCTTGATATCGTTGTCTCGCCGTCTGACTTGCCGAAGAAGCTGCTGCACTTGGGGAACACATAGAAGGCGCCTTCCGGCACATTCACTTCCAGCCCCGGTATTTCGCTTGTAAGCTTGACAATGAGGTCACGACGGCGATGGAAAGCCTGCCTCATCTCCTCCACACAAGCCTGGCTCGACGTATAGGCAGCTTCTGCCGCCTTCTGGCTTACGGAGCACGGGCCGCTTGTATACTGGCCTTGCAGCTTGTTGCACCCCTTCACTATCCACTCCGGGGCGGCAATGAACCCAATGCGCCAGCCCGTCATGGCGTAAGCCTTTGACACGCCGTTGACAACGATGGTGCGCTCTTTCATTCCGTCAAACTGCGCAATGCTCTCGTGACGGCCTGTATATATAATGTGCTCATAAATCTCGTCGGCAAGCACAAACATGTCTTCATGCTTCTTGATGACCTCTGCCAGCCCCTCAAGTTCAGCCTTGGAATAAACGCTTCCGGTAGGGTTGCTCGGAGAGCACAGTATGAGCAGGCGAGTCTTCGGCGTTATGGCAGCCTCCAACTGCTCCGGTGTCATCTTGAAATTCTGCTCGAAGCCGGCGTTAACAATCACAGGCACGCCACCGGCAAGCTTCACCATCTGGGGATAAGAAACCCAGTAGGGGGCGGGTATTATGACCTCGTCACCGTCGTTGACCAAGGCCATCACCGTGTTGCATACGCTCTGCTTAGCTCCGTTTGACACGAGAATCTCGTTCATTCCGTACTCCAGGCCGTTCTCGTTTTTCAACTTGTCGACAATAGCCTTGCGCAAGTCGGGGTACCCAGGCACTGGCGAATACCTCGAATAGTTGTCATCAATGGCTTTCTTGGCTGCGGCCTTGATGTGGTCAGGAGTGTTGAAGTCGGGCTCACCTACGCTCAAGTTGATTACATCGATGCCCTGAGCTTTCATCTCAGAGCTTTTCTGCGACATCGCCAGCGTGGCTGACGGCGCAAGCCTTTGCAAACGATCGGATAATTGTGCCATACGAATTACTGTTGCTATTTATTTAACTGCAAAATTAGTTATTTTATTCTTCACGCGAAAAAAAATATATTGTTTTTTAATGTTTCGTCAATGAAATGTAACAAAACGGGGGCCTCAGAGGTGCAGAGTATGCCCCATTCTGTCTTTTTTTGTCTTCAGGTAGTTGTAGTCATATTCATTTGGGGCCACCTCGATGGGCACATTCTCCACTATCTCCAGCCCATACGCCTCGAGCCCCACCCTCTTTGTCGGGTTGTTTGTGAGCAGCCTCATCTTGTGCACCCCGAGATGCCTCAGCATCTGCGCGCCGCATCCATAGTCGCGCTCGTCGGGCTTGAATCCCAGGTGCACGTTGGCATCGACGGTGTCGTAGCCTTCCTCTTGCAGCTTATATGCCTTGATCTTGTTCATCAGGCCGATGCCCCGGCCCTCCTGCTGCATGTATATCACCACGCCCTTGCCTTCTTTCTCAATCATCTCCATTGAGCGGTGCAGCTGTTCTCCGCAATCGCATCGCTTGCTCCCCAGTATGTCTCCTGTGGCGCACGAAGAGTGAACCCTTACCAACACAGGTTCGTCGGCGGCCCAACTGCCCTTTATGAGCGCGATGTGCTCCAGTCCGCTGCTTTTCTGCCTGAAAGGTATCAGCCTGAAATGCCCGTATGCCGTTGGCATGTCAACCTCGGTGCCCACCTCTATCAGCGACTCCGTCCTGAGCCTGTAGGCAATGAGGTCTTTGATGGCGATTATCTTCAACCCGTACTGGCTGGCAAACTGTTTCAATTCGGGCAGCCGTGCCATAGTACCGTCGTCGTTCATTATCTCCATGAGCGCCCCGGCCGGATACAGCCCCGACAGTTTGCACAGGTCGATGGTGGCCTCGGTGTGGCCCGAACGCCTCAGCACGCCATGGTCTTGTGCGTATAGCGGGTTGATGTGCCCCGGCCGCCCGAATGTCTGCGGCGTCGACTCAGGGTCGGCCAGAGCCCTTATCGTGGCCGCGCGGTCGTGGGCCGAGACACCCGTCGTGCACCCATCGAGCTTGTCGATGGTCACGGTAAATGGCGTTCCCAGCACCGATGTGTTGTCTTCCACCTGCCTCGGCAGGTCAAGTTCCTCGCACCGGCTCATGGTTATAGGCGCGCACAGCACCCCCCTTGCATGCTTCAGCATGAAGTTGACGGCTTCAGGCGTAATCTTCTCGGCGGCAATTATCAAGTCGCCTTCGTTCTCGCGGTCTTCATCGTCGACCACAATCACGAACTTGCCCTCGCGGAAATCATCGAGAGCCGATTCTATTGTGTCCAGTCTGGTGTCTGTCATATCATTACAATTTTATGGTTATATACAAGTCAGTGACGGCCCGCGTTGCCGTTGCCCATTTCCGCTATACGTGCCACGAGGGCGTCGTTGGCAGCCCTCACCACCCTCAGGTCGCGCAGCAACCGCAACCTGAAGCGCAGCATGCGCAGGTAGAAGAACACGCCCAGGGGTAGCAGTATGCCCACGGTGGCGTTGAGCCACTTGTTGCGGAATGGCCTTGTGTGGGCATGGGTGGCCATTATGGGATATCGGTTGAGCTCGGTCAGTATCACCTTGTCCCTGGTGTTCGACAGGTCTTCTATCACCGCCTCCAGCTCGACGCTTATTTCCCGTATGCGCCTGTCGTCGCCTTCGCGAAAGAACACGCTGATCGGGTTGGGCGCATGCAGCAAGTTGTGGCATCTCGAATACTCCGTGATGTCGAGCGTTATCTTTTCGAGCATTGCGGCGTCGGCGGCGTAATCGGGGTCGTTGATTATCACCTCCTTGCGGTAAACGTGGCGTTTCTGCCTGATGCCGAGCAGCGAGCAGAATATGGAGCGGTAGATGTCGAAGTTGAATACCACTGAGTCGTTGTTGGCCTTGTATGTGAAGAACACGGCCAGCGGCGTGAGCACAGCAGTGGAAATCAGCTTGCCGAACCACACTGTCCACACCCCGTCGCGCGCCATCTTCATCCCCGAGTTTTCAAAAATGAAGTAGACGATGAACACGAGCACCGATATTATCACCGGCACTCCGAGCCCGCCCTTGCGTATGATAGCCCCGAGCGGTGCCCCTATGAAAAAGAATATCACGCAAGACAGGGCGAGCGTCACCTTGCCGATGGCCTCAATCTGGTGAGTGCGCACGTTGCGGTTGAGCCCTTTCATGTAGTCGCCCTTCATGTCAAGCTCCGAGGCATACATCTGCACGCTGTTGAGGGCGGCCTTTACGGCCCGTTGCCTGTCTTCGGGGCTCAGCCTGAGATACACCGAATCTATGTTCATAGTGTCCGACCTGGCCTCGGCCACGGCCCGCAACGAGTCTGCACGCCCCACCTCAGGCATGCTGAATGCGGTGCGTTTGGCGTCGTTGTAGAACGAATGGCCCACACTGTCGTTGAAATGGCGTATGGAGTCGAGGTCGTGCATTATCTTGCCGATGCTCTTCGAGCGGGCGTCGGCTGATATTCCGGCCACGTCTGCCATGTTGAAGCCTCCGTCGAAGTCGAGCACAATCTGCTTTGTGCCAAAGGTCTCGCGCCTGTAAGGCACGCTGGCGCTACCGGCGATGTCTTGCGACTGCATGTTTTCAAACCACTCGCCGCTGTATAGCGTGAGCAGCAGGTGCTTCTTCTCGGCCGTCGACTGCAGCTTGCCCGAGTCGGCAAGTATTATGGCCGCATCCTCATAACTGCCGTTCATTCGGTATATCATCACCCCGTAGAGCATGCCCGTGCCCACCTCTTTCTTCTGCACATAAAGGTTGCATCCCGGTATTCCGTCGTAGAATATGCCCTCAGGTATCTCGAGTTCGGGGCTTTTTTGCTTCATAGAGAGAAGCAGCTGGCTGAACGACTTGTTGGCATCGGGGCCTATCACGTTCTGGAAGTAAAACGAGCAGCAGGCTATCATGCACACTATCACAATCAATGAGCGCATGGCTTGCATGAGCGATATGCCCGCAGCCTTGATGGCCGTGAGCTCCGAGCTCTCACCGAGATTGCCGAAGGTGATCAGCGACGAGAGCAGTATGGCCAGCGGGAATGCCTGCGGCATGAGCATGAGCCCCATGTACCAGAAGAACTGCGCCAGCACTTCGAGCGAAAGCCCCTTGCCAATCAGCTCGTCGACATAGCGCCACAGGAACTGCATCATCAGCACAAACTGGCAGATGAAGAACGTTCCGAGGAACAGCAGGCCGAACTGCTTGGCTATGAATATGTCTAACTTCTTTATGCGGAGCATTGTTTGTCTGACGACTATAGGGATAGTTATACCGACTTGCAAAGTTAGCATAAAAAAGTCAGAGTGGGAATGCTTTTGCCGTTTTTTTCAGTTTTTTACAGTCCGCTCACCCTGTGCAGCCTGTTCAGGCTTCCGCTCCACAAGCCCCGCAGGCTGTCTTCCTCGTCGGCATCGGCAAAGTCGGTGATGAGCAGGGCCAGGTTGCCGGTGAGCTCACTCTCCTCGAGCCTCATCTCCCAATACTCGCCTTCGCCGTGGTCGGCATCCCACTTGAGCCTTATGTGGCTGAACTTGCGGCGGTCAATCACGTGCGACACCCTCACGTCTTGGCCCGTCCAGAGCTCGCCCCAGGTGAATGTCATCGTTGCGCCGTCGTCGCTCACCCTGTCTGCCATCCACTTCTGCAGCCCTGCCGCGCTGCTTATCAGTCGCCAAACTATGGCCGGCGACTTGGCCGCCAGCGGATACTCGATGGTCACTTTCTTGCGTTCCATATATCAATACCACTTATATATAATATAATGTATGGCCTCACAGACCGATGCAAAAGTATCTTTTTTCGATTAAAGACTTAATAAAACCGTGATAAAATTTTGTGAATTAAAAAATTTGCATTACCTTTGCACCCGCAAACAAACGATGGCGGGATAGCTCAGCTGGTTAGAGCGTCGGATTCATAATCCGGAGGTCGTGGGTTCGGGTCCCACCCCCGCTACATCAAAGGCAAAGGACTTGCAATTTCTTGCAAGTCCTTTTTCTGTTTATGACACAGCAAACGGCACAGCCCTTGAACAGCCATTCTTGCCGCAGCCCGGCGAAGCGCAACGCCCCGGAGGCTCCTTACATTTACCGACACCACGTTTATGAAACACACAATAATGCCGGGCAACGCTACGAAACCTTAGGCCATTGAAACCCAACGGCATGCATAATGCATCAAAACAGCCTGCCAGACAGTCACCACCCCTCATGCATAGCAAGCCGCAACGCCCCGTGGCAGACAGGGCTGGCGGCTGCATGGCTGCCGAATGGCGCACACACTGATTGGCTCACCAGAAAATCCAGGAGGCTTTTTAGGAGTTAAGGAGTTAGGAAGTGCAGGAGTTAAGACAATAGTATTTGACTGTCTTCCTGCAACACTTTACCAATGATCCCAGAGATTCCATGTTTCCATAGCTATTGTCTGTACTCCTGTCTCCTGTCTCCCGCCTCCAAAATAAACCCAAAACTAAGTAGGTGTTCAAAATTAATTGCCATCAAATTGTGCGCTATTTCGGAGATGCATGCCAAAGTCCGAAGAGAGAGCGTAGCGGGCTACGCGACCGATGAGACTTTGGCATGCGGCCCGAAAGAGTACACAAGATGGTGGCAAAGATATAGAGTACACCTGCAAGGTCTATTGTATCGGTTAATTTTGAACAGCTACTTATTGTCTTAACTCCTGCACTTCCTAACTCCTTAACTCCTAAAAAGCCCCTTATGTTTATCGGCTGTTCCCACTGATTGCGGGAAAAGCACGAAGCTGACAGCAGTGAGGCACGGAGCGGAACTACGACGCGGGCTGAATGCAATGACGCAAACGCCGGGCGCCCACGCACTTATCATGATGAAACAGAAACAAAAACCTGTGAAACGGCAAGCAAACGCCCTTGCCCGACATTTTGCTATCTTTGCGGCGAGTAACAAAAGACATCGAGCCTATGACGTGAAACAGAATTGCAGGCAACAAGACATGCCGGGCCCCGCAATGGCCGGGCATGAATGCCTTGACACCAAGACAACAAGGGCAACACCCCGGAAACGATGAACAAACAAGCCGGGGCGCACGAAAGCCGTTGCTACGGGTGTGGCAGCGCAAAAGTCGGCAACGCGCCCAAACATCGGAAAAAACATGTTTAACTAAACAACAAAGCTTATGAAAACAAGATTTACCATTGCCATGGCAGCTTTCATGCTGACCATTGGCGCGGCAACGGCCTACGCCAGGAAACTTTACGCCACCTTCGGCATGCCGGCAAGCAGTGCCACCTACAAGTCGCCGACCTACACATGGGCGGCCAACACAAACAACCTGATGCCAATGTTCACCTTTGCCAACGGTGAACTGGCAGACTACGAGACGCTCTGCTTCACCTTCGCCAACATCAGCAGCGAAGCCAGCGTGCGCGTTGGCGTGTACTATACAGACGACAACGGAGCGAGCACATGGAGGCAGATGGGCGGCGCTTACTATTCGCCGGGCACCAAGACCGTAAACCTGGCGGCCTTCGCAAGCGAGAGCAACATAGACCTCGCCAAGGTAACCGGCATCTGCTTTGGGGCAACGGCGGGGCCACAGACAGCCAGCCTGCCTCTGTCGACATTGTGGCAAGGCAGGTATACCTGGAGAACGGCGACTTCGACCCTCTGCTCTACGCCACCTTCGGCACGCCGGCAAACAATGCGTCGTACGACGACGCCACCGAGACCTACTCATGGACTCTGGGCTACAGCAACCTGATGCCCGTGTTCACCTTTGCCAACGGCGAGCTGGCCAACTACAAGACGCTGTCATTCACCTTCTCCGACTACAAGGTCGAGAGCGGGAGCGGTGGCGTGCGCATAGGGGTATACCATACTACCGATGGCGGCGGCAGCACGTGGAAGCAGATGGGCGACAGTTTCTATGCCAACGGAACGAAGACCATCGACCTCGAAGCCTTCGCCAAAGAAAGCGGCGTCGACCTCGCCATGGTCACCTCCATCTGCTTTGGTGGCAGCAACGGAGCCGGTTCGGTGACGCTCAAGCCGAGCGAGATGTACATCGCCATGGGCACTTCGGCCATTCACGACGCAGGCTCTGAAACCAAGGCAACAGCCGCAGGGGTTGCCTACGACCTTCATGGCAGACTAACGAAGCCCAACGCAAAGGGCATGTTTATCGTCGGCGGAAAGAAACACTTCAACAAGTAGGCACCGAGCTTCAGCGCAAAATGGCGTTTGCCGCCGTGGCAACGATGCACCTCCCGCCTGCACCTCACAGCGAGGCTCGGGCGGGAGCGCCGCACCGGGCCAGCGGCCCCGCCCTGCCCCATGGGCCGGTGGCAACAAACAAAAAAGGATTCCCCGCGGGGAATCCTCACTATCTTGATTCAAAGCCTATCCGATTAGCCGAGGTGTATTGCCTCTGACGGACAAACGTCAGCGCAAGTGCCACACTCTGTGCAGGCGTCAGGATTGATTGAATACTTCTCGCCCTCGGAGATAGCTCCTGCGGGGCACTCGTCGATACATGTACCGCATGCGATACAATCGTCACTAATTACGTAAGCCATAATTCTATCGTTTAAATATTAATACCTAAAAATTGGTATGCAAAAGTACTAATTTATTTGGAACGTACCAACTTTTGGAGGCTTATTTTCATTTATTTATACTTTTTCGAAATAAAGCTCCGGCAACGCCGCACGGCCCCAGCCGACTGCGGCCGCACGCCACAACCCCCATCCGCACGGCCGGGGCCACAAACCGCCCTACGCCACCCTATAGCAGCGCCCCCGGCCCACAGGCGACATGCACCGCAGCCGCAAAGCCATGTTGGGCGGCAGAAAATATAATAAGAGGCCAAAAATCGCGTTATTCTTTATATGGTAATAAGAAGCATCATCACACTCGCTATATCGCTGGCCGTGGCCTGCGGGGCTGCCGCACAGGAGAAGATTGCCCAAAACAAGCCCTACATCGACCTGCGGCCGCTGCACTTCGGCATACTGGTAGGCATGCACCTGCAAGACATTGAGTTTGAGAATGTGGGGCCGCAGACGGTAACCTCTGCCGACGGCACGCAGCAGGAGCAGCTCATATTGTGCGACGCCGACCGATGGAACCCCGGTTTCAGCGTTGGCGTACTGGCCGACCTGCGCCTCAGCTCCCACTTTTCGGTGCGCTTCACCCCGACCATGCACTTCGGCGCCAAACACCTGCGCTTCATCAACCTGAGCCAGACCGACGAGAACGGACAGCCGCACCGCGAGTCGCAAGACATGAAAAACACATATATATCGCTGCCCGTCGACCTGAAGTTCAGCGCCCCGAGGTTCAACAACTACCGCCCCTACATCATGGCTGGCATCAACCCGATGATCAACCTTACAGGCGAAGACCAGGACTACGTGCGCCTGAAGCGTTACGACACGTTTGTCGAAGTGGGCATCGGATGCGACCTTTACCTGCGCTTCTTCAAGCTCATACCCGAACTGAAGTTCTGCTACAGCCTCACCGACGCGCTCGACAAAGACCACGCGCGCAACCTTCAGGACCCCACCATGCAGGCCTACGCCAACTCGGTCAGCGCGGGCCGCTCAAAGATGTTTGTGCTTACCTTTTACTTCGAATAGTCATCTCGACCTTTCCTACAAACACGCCGTGCTTGCCGTTCTGGTCGACGGGCACGCGGCGGCCGTCGGCGTCGCTCACATATTCAAGCCTTTCAAAGTATGAGTGCGAATGCCCCCCGAGCACAAGGTCGATGTATTTAGACCCGGCTATCATGGCACTGTCGTCAACGTCGGCGGGCATCTGCGCCCATCCCAGATGCGACAGGCAAACTATCACGTCGCAGTGTTTCTGGCGCTTCAGCAACCTTGCCGTAGAGCGGGCAGCCTCGACAGGGTCGGTGTACCCCACCCCGCGGTAGTTGTCGGCGGCCACAAGGCCCTCAAGCCTGGGCGACACGCCGAACACCCCTATCTTGAGCCCGTTGCGGTGCAGTATGACGTAGGGCTTCACCAGCCCGGCCACGGGCGTGCCCGAGAAGTCGTAGTTGGCGCAAACCACCGGGAACTCGGCCTTGCGCAACAGCCGTGCCAGGTTGTCGAGCCCGAAGTCGAACTCATGGTTGCCTATGGTGGCCGCGTCGTAGCCCATGCGGTTCATCAGCTCCACCTCTACATCGCCCTTGAAGAGCGTGTAATATGGCGACCCCTGCGAGAAGTCGCCGCTGTCAAAGAGCAGCAGCCCGGGCTCGGCGGCCCGTTCGCGCCGCAACAGCTCCATGCGCCGCAGATATCCGCCCCGCCCTGCCAGCATAGTGTCGCCCAGGTTGCGGCTCAGCGGCATTATCGTACTGTGGGTATCGTTGGTGTGCAGCACCACGAGTTTCTGCTGCCCCCAGGCCGCCATGCATGCCACGACGGCTACACATATTATATATAGTCTTGCTTTCATTTCCTGTTGCCTTTCATTCCACCTTTATCCTTCCTTCCACCCGTGCGCCAACGGCCTCGCCCCTGGCGGCCTTCTCCTTGAAGTAGGCTGATATTATGTAGCGGGTGTCGTTCTGCTTTGCCCGCGGCGAGTTGAATCCGCTTTTCTGCCTGAACGCCTCCATCTTGTCGTTGCCCTCGGCCAGATAGTCGATAGTGGCTATGCGGTATGACGCCGTCGGGTCGATGGGCTGCCCGTTGAGCCGTGCGCTCACAAGTTGCCCGCCTGGCGTTATCACCAGCTCAACACCGTGGCTTACGCCCTCGCCGCCCACCTTGGCCATCTGCCCGAACAGCTCCATCAGGCTGCTGCCCTTGAGCGTAAGGAAGCATATCTTGTTTTCAAACGGCGCCACCTCGAGCACGTCGCCGTAGGTCACGTCGCCCTTGGGCAGCGACGCCCTGATGCCCCCCATGTTGTACACTCCCATCACCGGGTGCTCGCCATAGTCGGCGGCGGCCCATACCAGAATGTCGGCCAGCAGGTTCGACAGCGGGCTCTCGGGCCTGTATGCCGCGAGCTCCGAGTCGGTGCGCCCTACCACGGGGCCCATTATGCTGTCCACCACCCTGGTGTAAGGCGCCATCATCCCGGCCGTCGACGCGTCGACGGCACCGTCATACCTGCTGTCAACAAGCAGCCTGGTGCGCTCCACGCCCACCACGGCGCTGTTTACTGAACAGGCCGCAAGCAGCGCCGCAACAGCGGCTGCGGCCATCATAGTCTTAACTTTTGCCATAAACACATTGATAATAAGCCATTGGCGCCCCGCATGCCGCGCCGGTGCGTCGGCAATGGCGGCCCCGCAGGGCATAACTGCCACAAAATTAGCTAAAAACGGGCTAACACACAAAAAAAGAGGCGGCAAAATTGCCCGTTTCAACAAAATGTAGTAACTTTGCACCCGCTTTCCCGCGTAATCGCTGTCAGGAAGTAACGTGTTGCCTGTTATGTTGCGCCGGAACGATAAGAACAAATTTAATTATATAAAGAATGGATTTAATTAAAGTTGCTGAGGAAGCATTTGCAACCGGCAAGCAGCACCCGAAGTTCAAGGCGGGTGACACAATTACTGTCGCTTACAAAATTATCGAGGGAACGAAAGAGCGTATCCAGCTCTATCGTGGTGTAGTCATCAAGATTTGCGGCCATGGCGAGAAGAAGCGCTTCACGGTTCGCAAGATGTCTGGTACAGTGGGTGTAGAGCGCATTTTCCCGCTCGAGTCTCCCAACATCGACAGCATTGAAGTAAACAAGATAGGCAAGGTGCGCCGCGCCAAGCTTTACTACCTGCGCAAGCTCACTGGCAAGAAGGCCCGCATCAAGGAGAAGCGGACTGCCACGGCAAACGCTTAATGCGGCAACGCTATTCAACGCCGAGAGGCGGCTACGGGGCAACCCGCAGCCGCCTCTCGGCGTTTACGGCCCTGCGGACGGCCGGGCCCGGCCGTCCGCAGGGCTCACCGGATAAATTCAGGAGGCTTTCAGGAGTTAGGAAGTTAAGGAGTTATAGGGGAGGCAGAAGGAGTTACAAGGAGTTAGAGGACAATAGCATAGACTATCATCGCGCAGCCCTTTCTTAATTTTCAAGTAGGTGTTCAAAATTAATTGCCATCAAATTGTGCGCTATTTCGGAGATGCATGCCAAAGTCCGAAGAGAGAGCGTAGCGGGCTACGCGACCGATGAGACTTTGGTATGCGGCCCGAAAGAGCACACAAGATGGTGGCAAAGATATAGAGGACACCTGCAAGGTCTATTGTATCGGTTTATTTTGAACAGCTACTTAATTCTTTGCTCGGAGTACAGACAATAGTCATGGAAACATGGGAGTATGGGGAAAGTGTTGCAGGAAGAGATAGGCAATGCTATTGTCTTCTAACTACTTGTAACTCCGTCTGCCTCCATCTATAACTCCTTCTGCCTCCCCTATAACTCCTCCTGCCTCCCTCTAACTCCATTGTACACAAAAACTATTGTCTGTACTCCTGCACTCCTTTACTCCCCCCATATGTTTATCGGGGGGTCGGTTGCGCCGGGGGCAGGGCCCCGGCCGGCCTCACTTGAAGTTGGTGGCACCGTCGGCGTCGCCGTGCAGAGCGTCGCGCAACGACTTCCAGTCTTGGAAGCCGGCCAGCAGCGAAAGCCTGTCGAGCGTCTCGCGGCTCGGCTTCTCCTTGCCCCGCAGGCAGTCGGCCAGCCGCTTCAGGGCCAGTGCCTTCATCGGGCGCTTGATTACCTCTCTCTCTATGGCCTCGCAGAGCTTGGCCAATTCACGTTGCAAATTTTCCATAACATACTTACATTACAACTACCTGCCGAGACCGGCACCTATGGCCGCCATGGCGCCATGGCCACCGCCGCCACACGCGGGCGGCACGACCGAGGCTGCAGCAAGCGCGGCAGGCACGGCTCCGGCGATGCAAAGGTAATGCAAACGAACGAAAATAAAAACAAAAAAGCATTTATTTTTAGTTACATCCACCAAACAGACGACACAACACGACCCGAGGCACATTCGGCCACGCTTGTAAAGATAAGCTACGGCCGGCGCCGGGCCGCGCAACGAACTGAACGGCAAGCAGTTGCAAAAGGGCTGCAACCGTAGTGCAAAACGGGCCGTACGGCCATGCAAAACAGCCCTTGCGGCACTGCCAAACGGCCCTTGCGGCAAGCCCTCAGGGCTTCGTGCCGCATGGCCCGGCGCACGTGTAAAGATATGCGACCACGCCCACTGCCGCAGCAGGCGCCCCGCGGCAGGCGGAGACACAGGCCATGCAGCTGCGGGCATAGAGGCAAATAAAGTTGCACAGTTCGCATAATTGTAGTATATTTGCAGCGCGAAACGAACATATAACGACATAAGCATGAAAGAATTAGCCTTAAAGTACGGATGCAATCCGAATCAGAAGCCCTCGCGGATATTCATGGAAGAGGGCGAACTTCCGATAGAGGTGCTCAACGGGCGCCCCGGCTACATCAACTTCTTAGATGCGTTCAACAGCTGGCAACTGGTGAAAGAGCTGAAAGCTGCCACCGGCATGGCCTCGGCGGCATCGTTCAAACACGTCTCGCCGGCAGGCGCGGCAGTGGGCCTGCCGCTTAGCGACACGCTCAAGAAGATATACTTCGTCGACGACATCTGCGAGGAGCTGTCGCCCATAGCCTGCGCCTACGCCAGGGCACGCGGCGCCGACCGCATGAGCTCTTACGGCGACTTCGTGGCGCTGAGCGACACGTGCGACAAGGCGACAGCCCTGCTCCTGAAGCGCGAGGTGAGCGACGGCGTGATTGCACCCGACTACGCCCCCGAGGCTCTCGAGATACTGCGCGAAAAGCGCAAGGGCACTTACAACGTGATAAAGATTGACCCCGACTACACACCGGCGCCCGTAGAGCGCAAGCAGGTGTTTGGCATCACCTTCGAGCAGGGTCGCAACGAGGTGAGGCTCGACGACCCGAAGCTCTTCGAGAACGTGCCCACACGCAACAAGGAATTTACGCCCGAGGCCATGCGCGACCTCATCATATCGCTTATAACGCTCAAGTACACACAGAGCAACTCGGTGTGCTACGTGAAAGACGGGCAGGCAATAGGCATCGGAGCCGGGCAGCAGAGCCGCATACACTGCACCCGCCTGGCCGGCAACAAGGCCGATATATGGTGGCTGCGCCAACACCCTAAAGTGATGGCGCTGCCGTTTGTCGACAACATACGCCGCGCCGACCGCGACAACACCATCGACGTTTACATCAGCGACGACCACGACGACGTGCTGCGCGACGGCACATGGCAGCTCTTCTTCAAGCAGAAGCCCGAGGTGCTAACCCGCGAGGAGAAGGCCGAATGGATTGCCCGCAACACGGGCGTGGCCCTGGGCAGCGACGCCTTCTTCCCCTTCGGCGATAACATTGAGCGCGCCCACAAGAGCGGTGTGCAATACATAGCGCAGGCCGGGGGCTCGGTTCGCGACGACAATGTCATCGAGACGTGCGACAAGTACGGCATAGCAATGGCATTCACCGGCGTGCGCCTGTTCCACCATTGACACATGACGCAAAACTGACAACGGGTTGCCGCCGCCAAGCAGGGCCACAGGGCCAGCATGCCGGGGCACTGCCACGGCGGCGGCAACCCGCATTCCAACCATTAAAGCCCGACAACATGGACATCGACGAGATAATAGCCGGCGGAGGACTGGTGTTCCGCAAAGCGCCAAGGCAAGACAACGACAACGGCAAGATAAAGACCAAAGCCAAGAAAAAGCAGTATATCACCGGGGCCCACGGCAGCGGGTCGGCACGCCAGAAGGCCAAGTACCGCCAGCAACGGGCCAACCGGCGCAAGGGGAAATAAGGCAGCAACACTGCATTAACGCCCCGGTGGCGGTTGCCCCACGCCGCCCCACACAGTCGTGGGGCAAGGCCGCTGCTGCACGCCATGGCCGGGGCCGCAGGCCGGAACCGGTAGATAAAGAACAACAAAACGGCCCTGCAAGCCACAGGCTGTATCAAAAAACCATGGAAAAACAGCATATTTCAATGCACCACGCGGCATTGGATTTCAGCTTTTTACCTTATATTTGCAAACAAAAGACACTCGAATAGAAAACACTGATGACTCCCACAGGAGCCGGACCTGCCAAGGCCACACACGAAAACAGCCTTGGCCAACACTTCGGAACAGCAACTAAACCATACAAATTAACTAAAACAAAAAGCAAATGAAGAAAATTCTATCTCTATGCCTCGCCCTGTCGGCCGTGTTCTCAACCGAGGCTGATGCGCAATGGCGCAAGACATGGGACTTCACCAAAGGCCTTAGCGCAGAGACGCAACAGAACCTTATTGCCGACGAAGCCAACTGGTCGATAACCTACCAGGACGACGGCGTGTCGGTAAAGGAGGCCAAAGACCTGACCAAGATGTCGGGCGAACTGATGGCCAACGGCAAGCCCATCGAGGAACTGCGCGGACTCACGTTCGGATCGGCGGGCCTGAGCAAGAACAACAACTACATCGTAGCTTCGTCAAAGTTCCGTATGACGCGCAACAACATGGAGCTCAACCTGCCCAAGCTGGCCTCCGGGCAGAAGATAACCATACGCGCACGCTCGGCCAACTCGACGGCAGACGACCGTGGATTCTATGCCGGCAACGACAACATCGAGTACATCCAGGGACCTGTTGACGGCATCTGCCTCGGCGGAAGCATCGCTGACCCGTCGAGAGACGAAGACGGCAACTACACATTGGTATGGCAGGTGAAAGACGGTTTTGCCGACTCTGTCGACGTGCAGATAAAGCTCAAGACCGGCGGACTTGACATTGCGCTCATACAGATTGACGGCGGCGACAACGAGGTTACGCACACCGACGTTGCCTATATCTACGATTCGGGATACCCAGACTACTCTTTCGGCGAGGAAGGCTACTACGAACCAAACTATGACATCCTTGTCAACACGCTGCCATCGCGCATCGAAGACCTCAACCTCGTGGCCATCGACGTGGCCGACGGCGCCGCCGCCATCTCGGCCGACTCGCTGCAGCACTACAGCACGGTGGTGGTTAGCTCGGCCATACGCAATGACAACGCTTTCGTAAACACGCTGAAGAGCGCCATCGGATTTGTGCCGATGCTCAACCTCAGCCCCGACCTCTACGAGACGTGGGGCTACGGCAAGGCCGTGACCACAGAGACAAACATGCTCACCGTGGCCGACAACTGGAAGAGCATCTTCTCGCCTTACAACCAGTCGGACGAGCCTTACATCGACGAAAACGGGCAGCTGATGTTCTGGGAAGACGGCACTGTGACCGGGGTTGAGCTGACACCGGGCACTTATTTCGCCAACGATGACACGCTGGCAATGGCCGGCAACAGCGTGGCGGTGCACATACACAACCCCAACCGCAACGCTTACATGATGATACCCTACACGTTCCCGTTCGGCGGGCCGGGCGCATCGTTCATGGACATCACGCCAAACGCCGTGGTGGCACTGTGCAACACCAAGGCCAACGTGGTGGCAGCAGCCAAGCCAACGGCCATACAGGAATATCATCACAACTATACAACAGTGACACTGCAGTGCCTCACGGCCAACGCAAAGATGTATTACACCACCGACGGCAGCACCCCAACAACCGAGAGCACGCCATACACCGAACCGTTCAACATCACACAAGACGGGCAAACGGTCAAGGCTGTGGCCATAGCCGACGGATTCCTGCTTAGCGACGTGTCTGAAACGGCCATCGAGATACACCAGCTGGCCGACCAGCCCACCATCTCCGTGACCGAGGAAAGCGGCAAGAGCACCATCACTATCACCCCGGCCTATGAGGGCGACGTGGTTTACTACAACTTCACGGGAAGCGACGAGAAGGCCAAGTCGGCCGAATACACCGAGCCGATAACCGTAACCAAGCACACCACCGTGACCGCATTCACCGACGGTGTGGAGGGTTCTTACCTGCAGTCGGAAACTGTACAGAAGTTCGTTGCGGTGCAAGACGAGAAGGTGCGCATGGACATCGTGTCGCACATGGACGCCAACGCCACTGACTACAACATCTTCACATCCAACAAATACTACACCAGGGGCTACAACTTCTACACCGACGAGATAATCGACGAGGAGGTATACGAAGACTACTTCGGCCCCGGACAAGACTCAACAGTGTATATCTACGCCCCGGCCAACAAGTTAACGTGCATCAACCCGGGCAAGGGATGGGAGATAAAGAGCTACGGCCAGCCCATGCTTTACCAATCCATCGATGCCGGACACGACGTTCTGGACTTCAACGCCTACAACCCGCAGACGCCATGGGACGACAGTGAGCAGGAGATAACAAAGGGTTGCATCACGCTCGCAAGCGTAAACTACTCCGACGGCAACGGTTTCAAAGACCCGGCATCCGCATGCATACAAAGCACGGAGGCGTTCCAAGGCCCGTTCGACGTCGTTACGTACTTGTCGGGAAAGAATTGCAACGTGGAAGTTTACGTCACCAACGACACCATCAGCGGCGAATGGACAAAGATTGGCGACCTTCTCTCTAATGACATCAGCGGGATTGACGACAACAACAAGGACGGTAGCACTCGCATCTGGAAGAAGACCATACTGCCTTATGACGGCACCGAGAAGATGTTTGTCAAGGTTGCGTCGGCCGACGGGCCCAACGCCAACATCTTCGATATCTTCATCAAGAACGAGGGAGAAGCATCGAAAGACTACATCACCGGCATAAAGGATGTGACCGAGGGCAGCGAAGCCGCAGGCGAGGTGGTGAAGACACTCATCTACAGCATCAACGGCACGCAGCTCAACGCACCGGCCAAGGGCATCAACATCATCAAGGAAGTGTATGCCAACGGCCAGGTGAAGACACGGAAGGCCATTGTGAAATAAGGCAACGCGCCGATTTGGGCAACAAGAAAAGGAAGGACGGGGCAGCCCGTCCTTCTTTCTTTTATGCCGGTTTGATTTTCCCAGCAACCGGCTTGGGCGGATTTCAGTGGCTGAAACCCACGTTTCATGATTGTCACAGGGGAGCCATTCGACCGGACGGAGGGGCGGACATGGCCCCAAAGGCACCCTTGCTGGCCGGACGGATAGGCAATCAAGACAGGTGGGAAGCAGCATATCGACATGCCTCTGACACTATACGGAGGCCACACCGAGGCACCATCAAGCCCCCGGAAAGCCCGCGCACGGGCACTGAACCAACAAAAAACACAGTTAATAATCAAAAAATAAACGACAAGACACAGCCCCATGTCACAGGATATTATTACTTTTGCAGCGCAAAATACCAATAACGACAGTTTTTGCCTGCCAAGACAAGCTGCCCATTACTAACTGAAAATATTCAAGATTATACTAATCAAAATAATAATAAGCTTATGAAGAAACTGTTTACACTTGGACTATCATTGGTTCTTGCGCTGTCGTCGCAGGCCAAGGATGAGGTTCGCAAGTTGTGGGACTTTACCCAAGGGTTCAGCGAAACCACCATCGCCAACCTTACGGCCGACGCCGAGTCGGGCTCTGGCTACTGGACCAACAAGGAGACATGGTTTGAAACAAAGGCCAGGAAGGCCGGGCCGCTTACCTGCAAGGTGAACGGCGAGGAGTGGGTGATACCCGAAACGGAGGGCCTGACCATCGGAGCGTCGTCTGCCCAGCACTTCAACATCGTGATAAGTCACAACGACGGGCCGCACATCTGGCTCAACGGAAGGAAGTCGGAAGACTACATCATAATCCCGCAAGTGCCTGCAGGCGACTCAATCACAGTAGTTTACGCATCGCACAGCGGCACCGAGGAGCGCGGATTCAAGAGCGCCACCGACGGTGTTGTGGGCAAGTATGACGGCGCAACGCAGTGGAAGACGGTGGGAAAGAAAGACACCGTGGTGCTCATCAACAACAACGCAGAGGACACCGACGTAAAGCTGCAGGCCACAAACGGCATGCACTTCTTCTATATCTGCGTGGGAGAGAAGCCCTCTGACGAGCCCAAGGTGACGCACATTGCCTACATCTACGACTCGGGATACCCCGGCTACACGTTCGGTTCGGATGACATGAACTACGACGTGATTTCCAACACGCTGCCCATGAGGCTGGGAGAAGAGAACATGGAGCTCAAGGCCATCGACGTGGCCGACGGCGGAGCCGCCATATCGGCCGACTCGCTGCAGTACTACGACGCCGTGGTGGTGAGCAATGCCATACGCAAGGACAACGCCTTCGTGGGCACACTGAAGAGCGCCATAGCCTATGTGCCCATGCTCAACCTGAGCCCCGACCTCTACGAGACGTGGGGTTACGGCAAGAGCGTGGCCACAACGACCAACATGCTCGACGTGACCGCAAGCGGAAAGGAGAGCCCCGTGTTCCAGCCTTCAGACCAAAGCCAGGAGCCATACATAGATGAAAACGGGCAACTGATGCTCTATGAAGAGGGCAACATCACCGGCTACGAGGTAGAGCCGGGCTCATACTTCGCCAACGACGACACGCTGGCAATGGCCGGAACGGCTGCCGCAGTGCACATACACAACGCCAACCGCAACGCATACATGATGATTCCGTATGCATTCCCGATGGGGTCGCCGGCCGGTTCGTTCATGGACATCTCGCCAAACGCCATCATCATGCTCTGCGACACAAAGGCCAAGGTGACCAATGCAGCCAACCCGACCATATCGCAAGAATACCATCACCTGTACACAACGGTGTCGCTGTCGTGCGTCACCAAGAACTACAAGGTGTACTACACCACCGACGGCAGCACGCCGACCACGGAGAGCACCCTCTACACCGAGCCGTTTGACATCAAGGCCGAAGGGGTGACGGTGAAGGCGATAGCAACCGCCGACGGCTACCTTACCAGCGGAGTGGCCGAAAAGACCATCGAGATACACCAGCTGGCCGACCAGCCCACCATCACCGTGACCGAAGAGAGCGGCAAGAGCACCATTACCATCACACCGGCCCATGAGGGCGACGTGCTGTTCTACAACTTCTCGGGCAGCGACGAGAAGGCTAAGTCGGCCGAATACACCGAGCCGATAACCGTCAACAAGCACACCACCGTGACCGCATTCACCGACGGCGTGGAGGGCTCTTACCTGCAGTCGGAGCTCACGCAGAAGTTTGTTGCGGTGCAAGACGAGAAGGTGCGCATGGACATCGTGTCGCACATGGACGCCAACGCCACCGACTACAACGTACAACTTGATGGAAGCTACTACACCAAGGGCTACAACTTCTACACCGACGAGATAATAGACAATGAGATATATGAAGACTACTTCGGCCCCGGACAGGACTCCATAGTAAACATCTACGCCCCGGCCAACAAGCTGACATGCGTCAACCCGGGCAAGGGATGGGAGATAAAGAGCTACGGCCAGCCCATGCTCTACCAGAACAACGACGCCGGCCACAACGTGCTCGACTTCAATGCCTACAACCCGCAGACGCCGTGGGACGACAGCGAGCAGGAGATAACAAAGGGATGTGTTGCCTTCCAGAGTGTGACAGGCACCGACGGCAACGGTTTCAAAGACCCCGCATCAGCCTGCATACAGAGTACCGAGGCTTTCCAGGGCCCGTTTGACGTGGTGACATACATGTCGGGCAAGAACGCCAAGGTGGAGGTGCTCGTGACAAACGACACCATCAGCGGCGAGTGGACTAAGATTGGCGACCTCGTGGCCAACACCCTCTCGGGCAATGGAGACAACGGCAAACCAGGCGACGACCGCATCTGGAAGAAGACCATACTCTCTTACGAAGGCACAGACATGGTGTATGTGAAGCTGGCTTCGGGCGGAACCAAGGCCAACATCTTCGATATCTTCATCAAGAACGAGGGAGAAGCATCGAAAGACTACATCACCGGCATAAAGGATGTGACCGAGGGCAGCGAAGCCGCAGGCGAGGTGGTGAAGACACTCATCTACAGCATCAACGGCACGCAGCTCAACGCACCGGCCAAGGGCATCAACATCATCAAGGAGGTTTATGCCAACGGCCAGGTGAAGACCAAGAAAGTGATGGTTAAATAACTACAGGAAACCAACCCTGACACCGGCGGCGGGCCTTGTGGCCCGCCGCTTTTTCATTGCCACAAACCGCCGGCCATGGCCACAAACGGATGCCGACACCTGCCGCTCAAGGCTGCCGTAGGCCTTGCAAGAGGCGAAGGCTGCAACGGCAAGGCCAATGGGCGGCAGCGACGCCGGCAAGCGTGGCGAAGCATGGGTGACAACCGGCATGGACATAAGGGCAGAGAGGCGCAGCCAGATTGACGCTTGCGGGTAGTGGCGGCAGCCATGCCGCGGAAAGGGGCAACCGCCGGCCGGGGCCAAACGATGTAATAAAAAATCATGCCACGGGCCGCATTGCGCAATGGCCTGTGTGCAAGCGCATTGCAACACGGGCCGAAACGCCCGCCAAAACGGCCCGCATGGCCATCCCGAACGGCCCGTATGGCTCAGTGATATGGGCCGTTTGCCATGCCCGCAGAGCCATGCCGGCAAATTGGCTCGCCCATTGTAAAAAAAAGCTACGGTGCATAAGCCATGGCCGCCGGGGCAAAAGAGGGACGGGCACGGGCATTTTATCCAAAATCAAAGAATCTTTATCATAATACCAAGTATAAACCATTGTGAGGTAAACAATATTTTATTAATTTTGCCGACGATTGACCTACCAACACAGACTAATAACCGACCGTGCCCAAAAAGGCAAGACATTACTAACAAAAAGAACTAAATTATAGTACTAATCAAAATAAACAATTATGAGAAAACTTTTTATGCTCACTGCCTTTTTTGCATTGACGATGAGCGCCAATGCAGAAAACAGGAAATGGGACTTCACCAACTAGAGTTCGGCAACGTTGCAAAACCTTGCTGCTGACGCCCAGGCCAACGGCGGAACAAGGTGGACGACAATCGAAAAAGCAAGCGGCGACGGCGAGACCAACGGCAACTGCTATTGGTATGTGCCCGAAGAAGAGACCGAACTGGCAACAGTTGCCAACGGCCAGACTACCACAATAACCGAGACACAGGGCCTGGTGTTCAACTGCAGCGGCAGGTCGCTCGCCCTGGCCGTAAACTACCAGACCACCTGGGACGGCCTCGGCCCCTACTCAGGGCCCAGCTACCTGTGGATGGGAGGCAAGAACAACAAGTTCACAATAAAGGGTGTCAAGCCGGGAGCCAACATCACCATGGACGTAGAGTCGCACAGGCTCACCGACGGGCGCGGCGTGTCGCTGTCGGTCAACGGCACGGCCATTGAGATAATAGAAGGCTCGGAAAAACCCAAGGAGCGCACAACGTGCGTATGGCAGATACCGGCCGACATATCCAACGGCGAGCTGGTCGACGTCACCGTGACCAACAGCAACGGCTGCCACATATATTACATCGACCTGCAGGAAGACGCCCCGGCAGTAGACGGCGCCAAGATTGCCTACGTGTTCAACTCGGGCTACAACAACTACGACGCCTCTAACGATGCCTTCAGGGACATCATCGAGAACAACAGCGAGTTTACCAACATCACCTTCGACGCCCTCGACGTGAGCCAGGAGGCCAACAGGAAAACGCCCGACGAGCTGAAGGCCTACGACGTGGTGGTGGTGAGCGGATACATGCCGGCCGACGACCAGTATGCACCGACGCTGCGCGAGGCCATCGCCTACGTGCCAATGCTCAACCTCAACCCGCAGCTTTACGCCACATGGGGCTACGGCACGCCCAAGACAGCAGACTCTCCGTCGCTCGACGTGGCTGAAGAAGCGCTCGACGACGCCCTGTTCAAGCCGTCGAACGAGTCGGACAACTACATCACCGACGGCAAGCTCGCATTCTTCGAGGAGGGTTCGGCCACCGGAGTCGAGATACCCGAAGGGTCATACTTTGCAAACGACCGCGTGCTGGCAACCGTAGTAGGGGCCACCGCCATCCATGAGCACAACGCCGGGCGCAACACCTACATGCTGATACCCTACGGTGCCGACAACCAGTTCTACGCCGTGAGCATAGTAGACATTCTGACCAACGCCATCAAGGAGCTCAACTACTCGAAGAAGGAGATAACCAAGGCTGCCACGCCGAAGTTCACCGAAGACTACAAGCAGATGAACACCGACGTCACCATAGCCTCGGACACCGAAGGAGCCAAGATTTACTACACCACCGACGGCACCACCCCAACAGACGCGAGCACGCCCTACACCGGGCCGGTGAACATATCTGAGCCCGGCACCACCATCACGGCCGTGGCCTACGCCGACGGTTACGACCCCAGCGAGCCCGCCACGCTGAACGTGGCACTGCACGAGACATCGGCCATGCCTACCATCACCACGGCCGAGGAAGACGGAAAGGCCATCGTGACGCTGACAAACAACGAGCCCAACGCCACGCTCTACTACAACTTCACGGGCGTGAAGGATGCCAAGGCATCGTCGGTTTACACCTCACCGATAACGATAACCCACCCCACCACCATCTATGCCTTCGCCGGCGAAGTGCTCGAGGCCGAGAAGGTTGCGTCTGAGCTCGCCTCGAAAGACATCACCATAACAGGCAAGGAGGTGCGCCTCGACGTTGTGTCACACTTCGACGCCAACGCCGCCGACTGGTCGCTGGGCGAGAGCAAGACCAAGTACTACACCGAAGGCGAGAAGAACGGCTACAACTACTATGAGGTTGTGTCACACGTAGAGGAGCTTCCCGACGGGCGCGACACCACCATCATCGACAGCAAGGAGCCGCTGTGGAACCTCACCGTTGTCAACCCCGGCAAGGGATGGGAGGCTAAGACCTACGGCCAGGGCATGCTCTGGGAGCGCATAACCATATCGGACGACATCTCAGACGCCAACACCGACAAGCGCTACCGCGGCGAGACGGCATTCGACCAAGGCGCTTCAGACAACTCGGTGACATTCGGCAACATACGCAAGAGCGACGGTGTGGAGAACGACCCCTACTCTTGCCACATACAAAGCACCGAAGCTTTCCAGGGCCCGTTTGACATAGTGACTTACGTCGGCAACGCCAGCAGCAGCAACCAGCCCAAGGCTGCACTGTTCATCAGCACCGACACCCTTTCTGAAGACAACTGGACGTTTGTAGACTCGGTGTACTTCTCAAAGACGCAGCGCTACATCAAGAAGAACATAGCCAGCTACGAGGGCACCGACAAGGTGTTTGTAAAGCTGCAGGCTGCATTCTCCAGTGTCATGGTATTCGACATATACATCATGAACCATGGCGAACTGAGCGGAATAAAGGATGTTGACGTGGCCGAAGAAGCCACAGGCGAGGTTGTGCGCACGCTTATCTACAGCATCAACGGCACACGCCTCAACGCCCCGGCCAAGGGCATCAACATCATAAGGGAAGTGTATGACAACGGCAGCGTGAAGACGAGGAAAGTCGTTGTAAGGTAATACCGACGGCTGCCAAGTGGCAACCAGGCACACAAAAGAGGGGGCACCTGAATAACGGTACCCCCTCTTTTCGTATCAGCACTTGCCTCCGTGGCGGCAGGACGAGGTCAGAAGGCGAGTTGGCGGCCGCGATAGAAGTCGACCAAAGCCACCTGGTACAGATACTCGTAGCGCGACTGCGCCAGGTCACTCTGTGCCTTCATGAGGTTGTTCTTGGCCTCGTTGAACTCTGTTATGGTAGCCTTGCCGTTCTCATATTTTGCCTGTGTCAGGCTGAAAGCGTCTTCAAAGCTGCGCAGGGCCGCCCTGCAACTGACATATTTAGCGCCAGCGTTGCGCGCATTGAGGCAGGCCGTCTGTATCTCTTTGTACAGGTTCTTCTTCACGTTTTCCAGTTGCAGCGCCTGCGTCTGCCGGTCTATGCGGGCTGCCCTCACGCTGTTACGGGTCTGGAAGCGGTTGAACAGCGGCACATTGAGGCTCAGGCCCACATACTGGCTGAAGTTGTTTCGCATCTGGGCGGCAAAGCTTGAGGCACTATACCCCGACGTACGGTAGTAGTTAGTGCCCAGTCCCGCCGTGAGCGACAGTTGCGGATAGAATGCAGCCTGGGCCACCTTGACACTGTAGTCGGCCCCCTTCAGGCGTATCTGCTCGGCCTTCACCTCGGGCATTATGCCCAAAGCCTCGGCATATACAGCATCGGCGGCGGGCAGCGACGAGCACCGCGCCTCCATCCCGGCGGTGTCGGGCAACGCTATGGCAAAGCCTTCGGCCGACTGAAGTTCGAGCAATTGCGACAGCGCAAGCAGCGACAGGCTGCGGTTTCCCTCTGCCTGCGTCGCCGTGAGACGGCTTTGCGCCAGCGTGGCTTCCTGCTGCGAGAGGTCTGCCGGGCTTGCCTTGCCGTGGCTCTTCATGGCCCGCAGCCGCTCCACCTGCATGGAGTCGATGGCCACCTGGCGGCAGGCCACGCCCACAACCTCCATGTCGTAGAGCGCCTGCACATAGGCCTGGGCCACCTGCACCCGCACGTCGTTGCCGGCTTTCTCAAGGTCTGCCGTGGCCGCCTCAAGGTTCAGGCGCCCCAGCTTTATCGAGTTGGTTATCCTCATCCCGGTAAACAGCGGCACGCTTGCGCCCACAGAGAACGATGTGCTGCTCGTGTTGGTGTTTGTATATGTGTTGTCTTCGGTCAGTCCGCGGCCGAACGAGAAGTTCTGCCCGGCCGAAGCGTCGACCGATGGCAAGCGGCTCCACTTGTCGGTATTTAGCTGCACGTCTTGCTGCATGCGCCTGTTCCGGCCCTGCTTAATGCTGATGTTGCGCTCCAGCGCACGGTCAATGCACTCGGCCAGCGTCCATTCGGCCCTGCCGGGGGTGGCTTCGCCCTGCTGCGCCACAGCGCTTGCAGAACCCAGCGAGAGCGCCGCCACTATAACGAAAATCTTGTTATGCACCATAGCCTTGCCTCCCGTCAATTGTCATCGCTGGCCACCTGCTGCGGCCCACGCACGATGTCGCCGGCCTTGAGCCCGCTTTTAACCTCTATCTTCACCCCGTCGCTCAGGCCCGTCGTTACGCTGCGGCTCACATACTGTCGCTCCTTGCCTTCGCCCCGGGCCACATAAACCAGCGTGGAGTCGCCCTTGAACTCTATCGCACTCTCCGGCACGGTAAGCACATGGCGGGCCTCGTCGAGCACAATCTCGGCGTTGGCACTGTAGCCCGAGCGCATGCGGCCCTTGCCGTCGAGCCTCACCGCCGCCTTGATCTCAAACTGATTGGCTCCGTTGTTCTCGACAGCTTTGGGTGAGATGTACTCCAGCACGGCATCGAACGAAAGGTTCTCCAGCGCCCCCACGGTAATCTTCATGTGCTTTCCGACAGCGAGGCGGCCCACTTCCGTCTCGTCCACATTGCCGCGGAATATCAAGTCGCCCATGTCGGCCACCGTGGCTATGGTCGTACCGTCGTTGAACGTGTTGCTCAGTATGACCGAATTGCCCACCTTGACAGGAATGTCGAGAATGATGCCCGATATAGTCGAGCGTATGAGAGTGGAGCTGGCGTTGGCATTGCTGCGCGATATGCCGTCGCGCACCACCTGCAGCGCGTCTTCTGCGGCGGCCTTCTCTTCGCGCGCCTGCTCCATTGCCTGCCTCACCTTGTCATACTCGTCGTCGCTCACCAGGCGGCGTTCGTAGAGCGCCTTCTCACGTCCGAAGTCGGTGGTGGCCTGCTTCAGGTTTATCTCGGCCAGCCTGACACGGCTCTGCGCGGAGCTAAGCTGGCTCATGTCGGGTATCACCTTCACCTTGGCGATGACCTCGCCGGCCTCTACCCTGTCGCCCGGCTCCTTCATTATCTGGCTTATTATGCCGCTTATCTGCGGCTTTACGCTCACCTCGTCGCGCGGTTCAATCTTCCCGGTGACGATGGTTGTCTTGCGTATGTCGCCCACCGTGGCCTTCAGTTCGGTGTACACCACAGGCTTCGGCCGCGATTTCTGATAGAGGAACACAAATGTCCCAATGAATGCCACGGCCACCAGTGCCGCAACAATGAGTTTGGAATATCTTCTCATATCTGTTGTTGTTAAGTTACATTTACATCTGCCCACAAGCCGGGCGCAGTGGCTTTCCAGGCCGCCACGCCTCGCAGAGGCAGCCCATACGGATGCTGCCCGGGGCCGTAGAGGCACGCTTCGGCCCTACTCCTCGCGCATGGCGTCTACGGGCTTCACCTTCATTGCCCTCCAGGCAGGGGCCAGTCCGGCCAGTCCGCCGAGCAGGCAGAGCATCGACGCGGCTGCGAAAGCCGTAGAGAAGTCTACCTGGAAGCGGGCTGCGGCTATGCCGTCGGTGGTTGAGCCCAGCTCTATCATCTGCAGGATGGCCACGCCCAGCATGATGCCGCTCATGCCGGCAACGGCCGTGAGCACCACGCTCTCGGCCACTATCTGCCCGAGAATCATGCGCGGCGTGGCCCCTATGGCCCGCCGTATACCTATTTCCGAGGTGCGTTCCTTTACCGTTACCATCATGATGTTGCTCACCCCGATGGCCCCGGCCAGCAGCGTACCCGTGCCAACGAGCCAAACCAGGAAGTTGACACCGCGGAAAAGATTGTCGAGCATGGCGAAAAGCACCTCGGTGTTGAACACCATCACGCCCTGCTCGTCGGTGGGGTCAACGTTGTGGGAGCGCGCCACCACACTGCGGATGCGCCCGGTCAGTTTGCTCATCACCACCCCGCGGCGCCCCGTGACGGCGATGACGTCGACCTGAGAGCCACGGTTGTAGGCCCGCTGCACCACGGTTATGGGCACCGACACATTCTCGTCTACAGGCCCACCGACGCTGACGGAGTTGCCGGTACGGAAGTCTACGCCCACAATCTCGTAGTAAACGGAATCGATGCGCATGGAATGGCCGCACGGGTCGCCCCCTTCGGGAAACAGGTCGTTGTAAATGCGCTTGCCAATGACGCACACCTTGCGTCCCTGCTCCATGTCGAGGGCATTGAGATAGCGGCCGTAGCGTATCTTGGGTGTCTGTATGTCGGCATATTCCGGCGTCACGCCCGACACGTTGCATGAGGCGGTGTGCTCGCCGTTGACAGCCCTCTTGCCGCCCACGAAGAGCACCGGCGCCACCCTGTCGAGCTGCGGCACCTGCCTGGCCAGGCGCTCCACGTCGCGGTAGTCCATGCTCCAGCTGCGCCCTTTGGGCAGCCCACGGTATGCCTTCGACGTGGGCTGTGCCCACACCATGGCCGAGTTTGTGGCAAACCCGGCGAAGTTGTTCTGCAGCAATTCCCTCAGCCCGTTGCCCCCTCCGATGAGCACAATGAGCATGAACACGCCCCAGAACACCCCGAAACCGGTCAGTATGCTGCGGCTCTTGTTGCGCATGAGCGAATCTATTATCTCTCTGAAATTCATAATCGCATTTCTTTATCAGGCCATCGGCCTGTGTTTCACTGTATGCCGCTGTGGCGGCAGCCGCGCCGCCCTGCCGCCGCCACCTGGCCTGCGCGTTGCGTCTCGGCCCCGGCCGCTCCCCCGGCGGAGGCTGCCTTGTGTAATTATTTTTCGCCATCCGCGCCGCTCCGCCCATCATACTGATTCTCAGGGCTTTGCGATACGGACCGTATTGCACGGCCAAACGGCCCGTTCTGCACTGCCGAATAGGCCGTCTTGCGGCGCGATATGTGCCGTTTGACCGCGCCGTGGCGCGAGCGATGCCGGGCGGCCTCTATTTTGTCGGCATTGTTTGCCACCGCCGTCAGTTTTCCTTGAGCGCCTCGATGGGCCTCACGCGGGCAGCCCGGCGCGCAGGCACCAGCCCGGCCAGCGTGCCGGCCAGCACCATCACGAGCGTGGCCTCTATGCACACGTCGATGCCCACGGTGGGATTGACAAACATTGTGGCCTTGAACAGGCCCGTGTCTACCTCCGTTCGGCCTATTGTGGCGTTCATATACTCGTTTGCGGCGATGCCGCATAGCATGCCCACATAGCCAAACAATGTGGTCATGACCACGCTTTCTATTATTATGAGCCGCAATATAGACCACGGGCGGGCCCCGATGGCCTTGCGTATGCCAAACTCGCGGGTGCGCTCCCTCACGGTGATGAGCATGATGTTGCTCACGCCCACCACGCCGCTAAGCAGCGTCAGCAAGCCCACAACCCACAGCGCCGTGCGCAGTATGCCCATGCCCCGGGCCATCTGGATGTTGTCCATGAAGCGGTTCCACAGCCACACGGCGTTGTCGTCGTCGGGTGCTGCGCTGTGGTTCAGGTTCAGCTTGGCCCTGTAGTCGGCCTCGAAGTCGTTGTTCTGCTGCTCCGTCTCGAGCCCGTCGAACGTAAACTCGATGTTGCCCACGCGGCTGTCGGTGCTGTAGATGGCGCACACGGTGGCGTGGGGGCAGTAGACGTCGGAGGCCTTCATCATGCCGTCGCCCCTGTAGACGCCCACCACACGCCACATAAGGCCGTCGGCCTTGACGTATTTGCCTACGGGCGAGCCCCCGTGGGGCCACAGCTCGCGCGCCTGGTCTTCGCTTATCACGGCCACCTTGCGCCGCTCGCGCATGTCGATGTCGTTGATGAAGCGGCCTTCCACCACCTCTGTCTTGTTAATGTCACGGTCCACCGGGTAGACACCGCTCAGCGTCTGGCCCGCCATGTAGTTTGCCCCGGCCGAGAGGGTGACGCCGCCATGGTCGTAGACGGCGCCCACATCGCCCACCACCCCGGCAAACACGCTGTCGGTGGTGGCCATGTCTTGCTCGCGCAGCGATATGCCGCGGCCGCTCCCCAAGCCCGCATAGGGCTTTGAGGTGCGGCCCCCGAATGCCACCATCGAACTGGCCAGGTAGCGGTCTGTGCTCTGCATCTGGGCGTTGATAAGGCCGTTGCCCGCCCCGAGCAGGAAGATGAGCATGAATATTCCCCACGCCACCGAGAAGCCGGTGAGCGCCGTGCGCAGCTTGTTGCGCCTGGCTGTCGCCCATATTTCAGTAAAGATGTCGCGCATATATGGCTTGCTTTTTTGTCGTCATTTCATCAGGCCGCCCGCCCCGAACGGCGAGGCATGGTGGTCATGGTTGTCTTCTATGAGCCCGATGACGCCGTCGCGTATGTGCACGATGCGGTTGGTCTCGTTGGCCACTCCGCTCTCGTGGGTCACCACGACGATGGTCATGCCCTGCTGTTCGTTCAGTTCCTTGAGAAGCTGCATCACCTCTACGCTCGTCTTCGAGTCGAGGGCGCCCGTAGGTTCGTCGGCCAGTATGAGCTCGGGGCGCGTTATCAGGGCGCGGGCTATGGCCACACGCTGGCGCTGTCCGCCCGACATCTCGCCCGGATAGTGGGTGGCCCAGGCGGCCAGCCCCAGCCGGTCGAGGTAGTCCATGGCCCGCCGGCGGCGCTCGCGGCGGCCCACTCCCTGGTAGTAGAGGGGCAGCTCCACGTTCTCTACGGCTGTCTTGAAGCTGATGAGGTTGAACGACTGGAACACGAAACCTATCATGCGGTTGCGGTATTCGGCCGCGCGCCTCTCGCTAAGGTTCCATATCAGCTCGCCGCCGAGGCGGTATTCGCCCGTGTCGTAGTTGTCAAGTATGCCCAGTATGTTGAGCAGCGTCGACTTGCCCGAGCCCGACGCGCCCATGATTGACACGAACTCGCCCCGCTCTATGTCGAGGTTGATGCCCTTGAGCACGTGGAGCGGCTGCGCTCCCTGGTATGTCTTGTTGAGGTCTTTGATGTGTATTACCATAATATAATATGTATGCCGGAACCGCCCCTGGTGGATTCAACCCCTCGGCGCGGGCCCGGCAGATATGCGTTGTTGCTTCTGCTTATGTCTTATAGACGCAAAGATACTAAAAGAAGTTGCAGCCTGTACAATATATCTACACCTTTTCCACATTTTGACGCCGATATTGCCAATAAGCATTACTTTTCATCCAACCGGGCCGTTTGTGTCGCCAGGCTGGTCGCCCTGCCCGCCGACTGTGGCCTGCCACGCGCCTACGATGTCGCCGATGGATATCCCGAGCAGCCTCATGTCGCGGAACACCGACGGCAGGGTGTGGTCCATGAAATCGCGACGGCGGGCACTGAGTATGCGCCCGCGGGCACCGGGAGACACGAAGTAGCCCAGTCCGCGGCGGTTGTAAATCACGTTGTCGCGCGCAAGGGCGTCGTAAGCCTTCACCGCCGTGTTGGTGTTCACCTCGAGCATCACGGCATATTCGCGCACGCTGGGCACGCGGTCGTCGTCGCTGTAGGTGCCGGCCAGTATCTCGTCGCACAGCCGTTCGGCCATCTGCAGGTAGATGGGCTTGTCGGGATTGAACGTTGTCATAGGCTTATCCATTTGCGCCCTACAATCTGTATGCGGCAAAACAGGCGGTAGGCAAGCAGGTAGCAGCACACCGTGACGGCCACAAGCGACAGCGACAGCCACGCCGCCGACACCGGCGAGCCATAGGCCGACCAGTAGAGCGCGCCAACCCAGTCGCCGTCCATCGTGGCATAGCCCATGCTTACCGCCACCGACAGGAGCACAGTGAGCAGCAGCGCCCTGCGCCGGAACACCACGCCGCAAAGCAGGCTGAGCGCCCTCGACATGGCAAACGTAAGCCACAGCACCACCAAAAGCCACCAACCGCCCGGCCCCGGCGGCAATTCGCGGCGGGCGAACTCCCCGAGCGTGTCGCCCAAGAGACCGGCCATGGCCAGCGACACCGAGGTGACGCCGGGCAAGCCTGCGGCAAGGCATGTGAGCATGAAGAGCGCATCGGCCATAAGCATGGCGCACACCACCAGACCGACAGCGCCGAACGCCGACAGCAAGAAGCGCACCAAAAACTTCTCGAGCGGCGAGGCGGGCAGCAGCCAGTATGCCGTGGACGCTGCCTTGTCGCTGAGGCGCGAGCAGACAAGGCTCGGACTGTAGACCGAAAAGACAAAGAGCACCAACAGAAAGAACGAGGCAATGTCGCCGACACGGCTTTCCATTTCACCGACACTATAGGTGACGGTGAACGCCTTGTAGAAATTGAGGAACAACAATGCGTACAATCCCACGCTGACAGCGATGAGAAGAAAGGCCAAGTGGCGCGAGTTGGCCACAAGGTCGTAACGCATCAAGCGGCCGAAACGCCTTATGTCAAAATATGTATTCATGATTTTCTATTCCTGATTTATATGTTAAACCACTTTCCATTCACCAACTGCATACGCCGGAAACTGCGGTAGGCCACGGCATAATTGGCGACGGCGAGCAACAAGCCTAACGCCATACACATGAAATCGCAGGCCGACTGGCTGACGGTGTCGGGCAAACAATGGCGTAGCGCAACGAAAACGGCCCGGCAGACCACTGCCGAAAACGTAGCCACAACAAACCCGCCACGTGCCAACAGAAGCGGGCAGAGCAGATAAAGCGACTGGAAAAACAACAGCCCAGCCACGGCATTGAGCCCGTGTGCCAGAGCTGCTGGCCAGTCATGCGGAGCAGGCCGGAAGATGTCGGAAACGCTGCCTGCCGTCTCACGGGCGAGGCTGGCCATGACGGAACGCAGCCCGTCGGAGGTGCCTGCGGCCAGACTGAAGCCCAGGTGGAGCAAATCGGCCACGGCGACAGCCAGCAATACCAAGGCGGACACACCCACAGTTGACAGCAATAGCCGGCCGACAAACTTCTCGGCCGCCGAAGCAGGGCGCATCATGAACGCCAAACGGGCGTCGGGCCGGGCCATGCCGGCGTAGACAAACGAAGGGCCAAACACCATGGCCAGGACCAGACAGCCCTTGGACACGCTACCCTTCCACCTCATGGCAGCATCTGTAGTCACGCTGATGATGCCGCTGCCATCATACCCATACGTAGCCAGGAAATACAGGAACAGGAAGAACCCTGCGCCGAGCGTCACCTTGAGCAATGCCGGGCACACGCATTCTGCATCGCTGCGCAACAGCAACGCCACGCGCCTGAACGAGAAACGTCCACCCATGGTCACACCTCCTCCCCTCCTGCAAGGCTGCCGGCAGGCAGCTTGCCTTGCACCACGGCGTTGAACAGCAGTTCGAGGTTGAGCTGCGTCTCGGGCCAACCGGCCTGGCGGCGGGCCATGACGAGGTTGCCCTGCAGCGAGGGTTCGGCGTAGACCACGCCGCCGAGAGGCTCGCCCGGCTGCCTCAGCTCAAACGAATAGCGCCCGCACACGTCGGCCACCGAGGCGTCGAGCAACATACCGCCGGTGGATATGATGAGCAGATGGTCTATCAGTTGCTCCACGTCGTGCACCTGGTGGGTGGATATGACGAACGTGCGGTCGTCGGTGAAATGGCGCGCCACCACACGGCGGAAGATGCTTTTCGACGGTATGTCGAGCCCGTTGGTGGGCTCGTCCATCAGCACAAGGCGCGTGCCGGCGGCCAGGGCGAAGCTCATGTACACCTTTTTCTTCTGCCCCATCGACAGCTTGCCGAGCCGCAACCGGCCGGGCAGCTCGAAGTCGGCAAGGCAGGCGTCGAGCACCTCGCGGCTGAAGCGCGGGTAGAACGGGGCGTTGATGTGCACGTAGGCATCGAGGGTGACGTCGGGCAGGAAGAATTCTTCGGGCACGACGAACATCTCGCGGAGCATGTCGGCACGCCTTTTTGATGCCTCGACGCCATCGACACAAACGCTGCCTGACCGGGGGCGCAGCAGTCCGGCCATGAGATAAAGAAGCGTCGACTTGCCCGTGCCGTTCTTGCCCAGCAGCCCGTAGACACGCCCCGGGGCCATGCTGACACTGAAATCGGTGAACACGGGACGCTTGCTCCCGGGATACTTGAAACAGATGTTGCTTACTTCTATCATGATTTTCTATCGTTTTAATTATCGACCCATAGTGTACCACTGTATTAGTACACCGCAAAGATAGTACAAAACATGCAATACGGCAAGCATACGCGCATGTTTTTTCTGCCAAATCGGTGATTTAACATTTCCACATAATTATATTATCGGCATGCAATCGGGTGGCAGGGACGAAACGCCTCCTACCGCAACATCGCGCCGGGCCCGAGCTGAGCCACAGCCGCCGCGGCCCTGCAGAAAACCGAAACGGAAGTGAACAATGTTTACAAACGGCAGCTGTGGCCACCGCCGACGGCCAAACTGTCGAGCCAAACGGGCCATACAGGCACACCGAACGGCCCGTTCGGCAGGGCAATACGGGCCGTTTTGCAGGCTGTCCCGACCCATTTGCCAACACACTGAAATCCAACCGGTTACACCAAGTGGCCAAAACGGGTTTGCCACATGAATAATATTGACACGCGGAGTTCTGCAAAGCAAGAGCCCATTTAAATAAAAAGGACATCGGCATTGGGCCAAATGAGGGGAGGCAGAAGGAGGTATTTGGGTAGTTAAAACGAGTTATTGGGGAGTAAGAAGGAGTTGGAAGGAGCTGCAACCAGCTGCGCCCGGTCATGAGCTTGGCCGGCATCACCCACCAAAGCAGCTGTCAGCCAACTCCGGGCGACCGCAGGCAAGCCCAACTCACGGCAACCCGCCATAACCATTCGGCAACGTCCAGGCATTTATTAAAATAATTTAAATAGACAGCAACCAATGTCACAAACCGCCACCGGCCGTGTCTGATAGATGTATATGGAACAAAAGGAGTTCGAGATTGAGGTCGGGCGCATACGCCCACGCCTGCACCACGAAGCCATGAGGTATGTTTCCGACGCAGCCGACGCCGAAGACATAGCCCAGGAGGTGGTGCTCAAGCTCTGGGTCATGCACGACCGGCTCGAAGAATACCGTTCCACAGAAGCGCTGGCCGTGGTGATGGCCCGCCGGCTGAGCCTCAACAAAATGCGCAAGGCAACGGTGCCGCTGGCCGAGGCGCGCCCCGCCGACACCGCCACCGACCAGACGCCCGAGGCATCGCTAATCGAGCAGGAAGACGAAGAGCGCGTGGCAAGGCTCATAGACGCCCTGCCCGACACCCAGCAGGCAGTGCTCAGGATGAAGCACACCGAAGGCATGGAGGTGGGCGAGATAGCCAGGCTCACGGGCAGCTCGCCCGAGGCCGTGAGGCAAAACCTGTCGAGGGCAAGGCGCAACATATTGAAACACTTCGTAAACGAATAGACAGAGCTATGGATAAAGACAAGATAATGGAACAGCTCGTAGCGAAATTCCTCGACGGGGCGACAAGCAACGAAGAGGAACGCCGGCTCTACGACTACTTCACCGGCAGCCGAGTGGCAAGCCACCTGCATAAGTACAAGGCCATGTTCGAATGGTATGCAGGCGGCATGGCTGCACCACTGCCGCCAGTGGCCGAGCCGGAAGGGCGCCGCGCGCGCACGGTGCCGATGTGGGCCAAGGTTGCCGCCGGGGCCGCCGCAGCGGTGCTGATAGTAGCCGGGGCCGCCGTAGCCTACCAACACCACGCCAAAACCGAACGGATGTATGCCATATACAGCGGCAGCTACATAGTGAGAGGGGGCAAGAAGATAACCGACCTGAAGGTGATAATGCCCGAACTGCGCCGCATAGAGCACGAGGCCTGCGCGCTGGGCAACAGGCACAAGGGCATCGGAAGGATGTCGCCGAAGGAGATATTCAAGATGATGGAGAACGAAAACAAGCAAAACAGCAACAGACCTACGATATGACAACTGCAATGAAAACAATGTGCACCAGAGCCGTGGCATCGCTGCTACTGTACCTGGCTGCCACCACGGCGGCACTGGCGCAAGCGCGCATCGAAGAACAGATACGCGACCTGGAAAGCAAAAACGTGATGACAGACCGCATAGTGAAGCGCGACCCGAAGACACGGCGCGTGGGCATGGAGACAAAAAACTTCCACTTCTACAGCCAGGGGGGCACCGTGGCCAACGCACTGCGCGAAGCCTTCGAGGCCGAGGCGCGCTCGGCAACCAACGTGGAGCGCGAACAGAGGGGCGAAAGCTACGAATGCGTGCTCACGTTCGTACAGGGTTCCACCAAGACGGTTTACCGGCTGTCGGTAAGCGGCGACAAGCTGCGCCCTGAAGTCGACGTCCAGACATACTTCCGCGACGAGTCTGTCAATATCGACGAGTCGTCGGTGGAGACCACCCACAAGCGCAACGGCGACATGGCGGCCACCGACGGCCACGCCGCCGGGGGCAGATGCGCAATAAAGGAGATAAGTTAGCCATAATGGATTTTAGTTGATAGATGCAATAGAGATCTGATTAAGCAAGTCGTCTTAAGGCGTTAAGACTTTTCACATCATGATTTTGACGATGTCACGTCGTGAGACGGGATGTCAGCAGGTGCGCCCGTGGCAATTGCCGGGCGCACCTGTTGCTTTATGCAACGACGGCCGCGGGCTGCACAAACAGCGCCCGCGGCCGTCGGCCGTCGGCGCGGCAGCAAGCTCCGACAGCGCGGGCAAGGGCTGCCACGGCGCGGCGCGGAGGCATGCCACGGGCGCCGGCGCACCTGTGACAGGGCCGTCACTGGCCGCCGAGCCGCCCGAAGTATTCTATTACCTCCTCCCAGGTCTTGAACGCATCCGACCCGAAGTCGATGCGGGTGCCCATGAACGAGGCCGAGCTTCCGTCGGCACTGGCGTCGATAAGGTAGTCGCCATAGAGCAGGTCTTTGCGGTTGGTGAACACGATGTGGCGGAACGAGGGCACGCCGACGGTCTCGAACACCCACTGCGACACGCGCCCGGCATAGCCGCCGTCGGCCGGTGGCAACGCCCCGACGAAATAAACGTCGTACCACTCGAGCAAGAAGCGCACGGCCTTTACCACGCTCGACAGCGGGCGCCAGTCGTGCTCCATGGTCTGCTCTATGCCTATGTACACGATGTTGCGCTGCCGCCGGCGCTGGCGGTCGTCAATCCACTGCACCACAGGCAGCACCGAGTGGAGCAATATGCTGTCGTTCATGCGGTGCTCGCCGTGGAAGCGCAGCGCATTGGCATAGTGAGAGGCAAACAAGTCGTAGGTGTGCACCACGGGATCTTCTATCCCGAAGAGCCCCCAGACGCGCCCCTGGTCGCCGGCAACGGGCCCGGTGAAGCAGCGTTCGGTAGTCTCACGGTACTCTTCCTGCAACTGCTTGGTCATCATAAACTCCTTCATGCCGTCGGCGCGGGGGTTGAGAAACGTCACCTTGCCGAGCATGCCGTTCTTCAGTATGGTCTCGCCCATCCTGAAAGCGGGGTTCACCAATATGCGGTCGAAGCCGTAGAGCATCTCTGCATACATGCCTCCCATCGACGTGCCGACAACGAGGTCGGGCCTCTCGGAGTCGCAAACGCTGTGCAGCAAGTCCATGGCCTCGGCCGGATGTATGGGCAGGTCGGGGGCCACAACCACGGCCCCGGGCAGCAACTCGCGCAGCCGGGCCACTGTGCCCGACAGGCCCGACGATGCGAAACCGTGGACATATAGTATTTTCTTACCCGACATGACGTCGGGAAACGACTTAATGTATGCGTTATCCATATCCTTTTGTTTATGCTGTTCGGTTCTTGGCGGAAGCGGGCCGAGGCGGCATGCCCTTCCGGGGGCACAGCCGCCGGGGCTCCTACCGGCGTGCAAAGTTACGCCAAAATAGACTAACGGCCAACAAACCACAACCTATAAATTATGCTATCAGCACCATTACATCTGTTAAACCATATTAACCATGACTGACAAAAAGAACGGAATGCTGTAATTTTGCAGCCAAACAAGACAACAACCAGAGCATGACAAAAGACGACTTACGCAGTTTCTACACCGCCAACGCCAACGCCCTGGCTGCAGACATCAGCCGGCTGAAACGCAAAAACGGACTGTTTCTGGGCACAGAACTGTTCACGTTCATCGCAGCCATCTGCTCGGTGGCGGCCTATACCGTGTGGGGCGGATGGGCATGGCCGGCCCTGGCGGCCGCCATGCTGGCCGCATACATTGTGACACGGAGGCGCGACGTGGCCAACGGCCGGCTCATAGAGAAGCAGGAAAGCCGCCACGAAGCATACTGCAACGAACTGAAATACCTGCAGGGCGACTTCTCGGCATTCGACGACGGCAGCCGCTACGCCGACACGAAGCATCCGTTCACCTACGACATGGACATCTTCGGGCCCCTCTCGCTGTACAATCGCATATGCCGCACCGTGACAAGCGGAGGCGCCGACTGCCTGGCACGGCATCTGTCAACCATCGACACCGCCGACCCGGATAAGGCCAAAGCCACGGCCGACAGGCGGCGACAGGCCATAAGCAGGCTGGCCGCAATGGAGCCGCTGCGCACGGAGTTCATGGCCCACAGGCGCCACGGGCACATCGACACGCCTGCGGTGAAAGAGGCACTCAACCAAGCCCGCAACATGGCCATACCGCGGTTTGCGCTCTCGCCGGTGGCCGCGGCAGTGGCGTGGATGGCCATCGCGGGGTTCATGGCCACCATACTGATGGCCGCCACCACCGACATGGAGGCCGGGGTGCCCATAACCTGGGGCGTGACACAGTTCGCACTGGTCTACCTCGTGTGCTCCAAGCCACTGCGACTGATAAGCAAGGCGGTGAACAACCTGCACAAACAACTCAAGGCCTACGCCGAGCTCACCGAACTGACGGCAACAACCGAGCTGCGCGAAATGGTCATGACACACGACGGCAACGGCAACGGCGCACCCTATGCCCACAGCGCCAGGCAGTCGTTCCGCGAGCTGCAGGCAATGCTCGACGGCCTCGACAGGCGGGCAAACGTGCTTGGACTAATAGCATTCGACACATTGCTGCTCAGCGACTTCTTCCTCGTAAGGCGCTTCCTGGGCTGGCAACGGCGCCACATGAGGCACACCGAGCAGTGGATAGACGCCGTTAGCGAACTCGACGCGCTCGTAAGCATGGCCACATTCAGCTACAACGAACCGGCGGCAACCACCGCCCTGATAAGCAGCAAGCCCGGGGTGAGCCTCGAGGCAAAGGCCATCTGGCACCCTTTCCTGGGCGAGAAGGCCGTGTGCAACGACTTCAGCATAGCCGAGAAGAACTACTATATCGTCACAGGAGCCAACATGGCAGGCAAGAGTACCTTCCTCCGCTCAATCGGGGTGAACTACATCCTGGCCATGAACGGCATGCCGGTGTTCGCCAAGTCGATGCGCACAACGGTGTTCAACCTGTTCTGCAGCATGCGCACAAGCGACGACCTGAGCCACGGAATAAGCTACTTCAACGCCGAACTGCTGCGCCTGAAACAGCTCATCAGCAGTTGCAAGCAGTCGGAACACACGCTGATAATACTCGACGAGATTCTCAAGGGCACCAATTCGCTCGACAAACTGAACGGCTCGCGGATGTTCCTGAAAGCAATCTCGACACTACCCGTAAGCGGGGTGATTGCCACCCACGACCTCGAACTGTCAAAAATGGCCGACGAAAAGCCGCAAACGTTCCACAACTGGTGCTTCGAGATAGGGCTCGCCGACAAGATAACATATACTTATAAGATAACCCCGGGAGTGGCAAGAAACCAAAACGCAACATTCTTATTGGGCAATATAATTGCCGAAATAGGAAATAATTGATTTAAATCAAGAAAACATCAGAGTCTACCGAAATAAGTTCGGCCGGCATTGCGCAATGGAAACAAAAAGCTATCTTTGCGGAAAGTGTTTTTCATAGTATTAGATTTAAGGTTTAAAAGATTTGGGGCTCGGCGGAGCCCCTTTTTTTATCGCCAGGCGAAACGGCCGCCACAGCACACTGACGGCAAAGCCCCGACATTGCAAAGTTTGGCTTGCAAAAGGCCGCCGAAAGCAAAGAGTAATGCAAATTAATGAAAAAGAAACGTTACCGTCACACGAAAACAGATGCAAAACTTTGGGAGTGCAAAATTAAAATGGTAACTTTGCGGTCAGAAAAGAAAAAGGATACACTCAATCAAACAATAAAATTATGGTAAACTACAAGTCTTTAGGTCTCGTGAACACACGCGAGATGTTTAAGAGAGCCATCAATGGCGGATGGGCTGTGCCCGCATTCAACTTCAACAACCTCGAGCAGCTGCAGGCCATTATCAAGGCAACGTCAGAACTGAAGTCGCCTGTTATCCTGCAAGTGTCAAAGGGAGCGCGCAACTACGCCAACCAGACGCTGCTTCGCTACATGGCCGAGGGTGCCGTTGAATATGCAAAAGAGCTTGGCTGCAATCACCCCGAGATAGCACTGCACCTTGACCATGGCGACAGCTTCGAGCTTTGCAAGAACTGCGTTGACATGGGTTTCTCGTCGGTAATGATAGACGGTTCGTCACTGCCTTACGACGAAAACGTAGCCCTCACGAAGCAAGTTGTAGACTATGCCCACCAGTATGACGTTACCGTCGAGGGCGAGCTGGGCGTGCTTGCAGGCGTTGAGGACGAAGTTGCATCCGAGGTTTCGCATTACACCAAGCCCGAAGAGGTGATTGACTTTACGACAAAGACCGGCGTTGACTCGCTGGCCATCTCCATAGGCACATCACACGGCGCCTACAAGTTTAAGCCGGAGCAGTGCACCCGCGACCCGAAGACAGGCCGCCTGGTGCCCCCGCCATTGGCATTCGACGTGCTCGACGAGATAATGCAGAAGCTGCCCGGATTCCCCATCGTGCTCCACGGCTCTTCATCTGTGCCCCAGGAGTATGTTGACATGATCAACCAGTACGGCGGCAAGCTGCCCGACGCTGTCGGAATACCCGAGGAGCAGTTGCGCAAGGCAGCCAACAGCGCTGTCTGCAAGATTAACATCGACTCCGACTCTCGCCTTGCCTTCACCGCAGCAGTGCGCAAGACTTTGGCCGAGAAGCCCGCAGAGTTTGACCCGCGCAAGTACTGCGGACCGGCTCGCGACCTCATGGAGGAAATGTACAAGCACAAGATTCTCGACGTGCTCGGCAGCGACAACAAGCTGGCACAACTCGACTGACACATGCAACGGGGCCATGCCCCACTGCCATAAGGAGGCGGAACACCACTGCAGTGGCGTTCCGCCTCTATTGTTTCGGGCTGGGTCGGCCCAGCGAACAAACGCAAGCGCACAGTGGCCCGACCCCTGCGGCAGCGACGCCTGCAATCCGCCGACGCACAGCCCCGGCCGCAAGGCCTGGCCAAAGAGGCCAAACGGGAACGCCAAACGGCCCGTTCCGGACTGCAAGACCGGTTGTTTTGCAATCCGAAACGGGCCGTTTTGCAAACTCACTGATACTCAAATACTTATCATTGAAATATTTCCGTAAGACAAATACGCCCGGAAATGAATCGCCCAAAAAACGCCCCAAAGCAGAGAAGACGCCGCACGGAGAGCCGTCAGGAGATTGCCCCCCAGTTTATTTCGTTTCTGCGGAGCTCGCGCAAGCGGTTCCACAACAGTGCGTAGCGCTCCTTGCCACACTCCGGGTCGTCGTCGATGATGCGGCGTGCCTCGTCGCGCGCCATCTGCACGAGCTGCCCATCGCGCGCAATGTCGGCAATCTTAAGGTCGAAAGCCATGCCACTCTGCTGCGTTCCCTCAAGGTCGCCGGGGCCGCGGAGCTTGAGGTCGGCCTCTGCGATGCGGAACCCGTCGGTCGTATCGCACATGATGTCGATGCGCTTTCGCGTGTCGTCGCTCAGCTTGTTGGGGGTGACCAGGATGCAGTACGACTGGTCGGCCCCGCGGCCTACGCGCCCCCGCAACTGGTGTAGCTGCGACAAGCCGAAGCGCTGTGCGTCGAGTATGACCATCACCGACGCATTGGGCACGTTCACCCCCACCTCTATCACCGTCGTGGCCACGAGTATCTGTGTCTCGCCATTGACGAAACGCTGCATCTCGGCATCCTTCTCGGCCGGCTTCATCCTGCCGTGCACCTTGCTCAGCCTGAACTCGGGAAAGGCCTGGCTGAGCACCTCGAACCCCTCTTCAAGGTTGCGCAGGTCGCTCTTCTCGCTCTCCTCGATGAGCGGGAACACTATGTATGCCTGCCGCCCGAGCCTTATCTGCCGGCGGATGCTGTCGTAGAGGGCCGTCAGCCGGGTGTCGTAGACGTGCTGCGTGAGCACAGGCTTGCGCCCGGGCGGCAGCTCGTCGATGACGCTCACGTCGAGGTCGCCGTAGAGAGTCATGGCCAGCGTGCGCGGTATGGGCGTGGCCGTCATGACAAGTATGTGTGGCGGGTTGGCGCTCTTGCCCCAAAGCTTGGCCCTCTGCGCCACCCCGAAGCGGTGCTGCTCGTCGACCACGACGAAACCGAGGCGCGCAAAGTGAACCGAATCTTCGATAATGGCATGCGTCCCCACCAAAATGTCGATTCCGCCCTCGGCCAGCGCCCCGAGCACATCGCGGCGCTGCCGCCCCTTGACCATGCCCGTTAGAAGCTCCACGCGCAACGGCATGTCGCCGAGAAAACTACGTATGGTTGCCAGGTGCTGCTCGGCCAATATCTCCGTAGGCGCCATGATGCACGCCTGGTATCCGTTGTCGACGGCCAGCAGCATTGACATGAGCGCCACGAGCGTCTTGCCCGAGCCCACGTCGCCCTGCAAGAGGCGGTTCATCTGGCGGCCCGAGCCCACGTCGCGGCGTATCTCGCGGATGACGCGCTTCTGCGCCTCGGTGAGCGGGAACGGCAGGTAATGGCTGTAGAACGTGTTGAAGCATTCGCCCACACGGGGGAACACGTAGCCCCGGTACTTGCGTCTCTGGTCGCTGGCATAGCGCACTATGCCCAGCTGGACGTAGAAAAGCTCTTCAAACTTGAGCCTGGCGCGGGCCCGCTCAAGCTCGCGCGCGTCTTTCGGATAGTGTATTGTGCGCAGGGCTGCGTCGCGCCCCATCATGTGGAGACGGGCCACCATCTCGTCGGTCAGCGTCTCGGCCAGGGGCTCTTTCATACGCTCGACGAGGCTCTTGGTGAGCCGTTCGATGGCACGCGAAGTCAGCCCGGCCTTCTTCATCTTCTCCGTAGTAGAGTAATATGGCTGCAGCCCCATTGCAGAAAGCTCCAGCGTGTCGGCCTGGTCGATGTCGGGGTGCACCACGTTGATGCGCCCGTTGAACACCGTTGGCTTGCCGAAGACGATGTACATCGTGCCGGGCCGGTATGCCTTCTTGGCATACTTGCCTCCGTTGAACCACGTAAGGTCCATCACAGACGTGCCGTCTGAGAAATGCGCGACCACGCGCTCCTTGCGCGGCCCCATCTCGAAGGTCTCGTAACTCAGTATCCGGCCGCGCACCTGCACATAGGGCATGTCGCCCGTAAGCTCGCTGATGGCGTACAGGCGGCTGCGGTCTACATATTTATAAGGGTAATACTGGAGCAGGTCGCCGTAGGTGCTGATGCCCAGCTCCTGGCTGAGTATCTTCTTGCGCGACGGGCCCACGCCCGGCAGGAACTGTATGTCTTGGGTCAGTATGTCTGGCACGGCTGCAATCTATGGTGCTGGTTGCGTCACTCCCTCCGCCGCCCCGGCCTGCCTGCCGAGCAGCGCCTCGGCCACGGCAAGGTCGAACGGGGTAGTAATCTTAATGTTCTCGCGGTTGCCTTCGACGAGCGTCACCTCGTGGCCGGCAGCCTCGACCACCGACGCATCGTCTGTGAAAGCCTCACGGTAGGGCTGTGCATAGGCATCCTTTAGCAACGATGCCTCGAACACCTGGGGCGTCTGCACCAGCCGGTAGTCGCCTCTGGGCACGGTATGGCCGCCCACGTGGCGCAGCGTCTCGACCACGGGCGTGACCGGTATGGCAGCCCCGCTGGTGCGGGCCGCACTGTAGCAGGCCCTGATGGTGGCCACCGAGGCAAACGGGCGCACACCGTCGTGCACGCCGACCATGCCCCGCGCTCCGTCGGGCACAAGCCCAAGGCCGTTGCGTACGGAATGGAAACGCGTCTCACCCCCGGCCGCCACGAGGCAGTCGGCACCGAAACCGTAGTCGCGGCACAGCCCACCCCAATAGTCCTGTTGCTCGCGGGGCAGCACGAGGATGACCGTCACTCCGGGCAAAGCCTCGCGGAAGCGGGCGATGGTGTGCATCAGCACCGGCCTGCCGCCTACGGAGATGAACTGCTTGGGCAGGGGGGCGCCCATGCGCAACCCCTTGCCCCCGGCCACTATTATGACATAATCGTCGGTCACTTCGCCTCCATCAGCTGAGTGTAAATCATGCCGTCGCGCACGGCCTTGGTTGCTTCGGCACCTACAAACTGCTCGAGCAGCGCATAGCTGAAAGGCAGTACGGCGGCCGGTCCGCGCCCTGTGGTGATGTTGCCGTCGACGGTGCAGAGGTCGGCCGTGTAGGTTGCGCCGGTCAGATACTTCTCAAACCCGGGGTAGCACGTGGCCTTTTTGCCATTGAGCAGCCCGAGCCCGCCGAGCACCAACGGCGCAGCGCAGATGGCGGCAATGCGCCCTCCGCGCTCGTTTTGCCCTACAAGCGCCTTGCGCAAGCCCTCGTGCTCGTTGAGGTTTGTTGCCCCTGGCAGCCCACCAGGGAGCAAGAGCAGGTCGGCCGAAGCCAGGTCGGCGTCTTCAAAAAGCAGGTCTGCCTTGATTGCCACTCCGTGAGCCGACTCCACGAGCAGGTCGCCCGTGACGCTCACCGTCTTTATTTCCACTCCGCCACGGCGCAAGATGTCCACCGGGGCGAGGGCTTCCACTTCCTCGAAGCCCGTTGCAAGAAATTCGTAAACCATGGTTCCAAATGTTAGTCGTTAGTTATTGTAGCTGCCATATCGCACACGGCGCAGGCTCACCGGCCTATCGCCCGCCTGTACATGGCAATCGTTTCATGAAGCCCGAGGTAGAGCGCGTCGCATATAATGGCATGCCCTATGCTCACTTCATCCACCCATGGTATGCGCTCATGGAAGAAATGAAGGTTCTGCAGGCTCAGGTCGTGACCCGCATTGAGGCCGAGCCCTATGCGGCGGGCCTCCTCGGCGGCAGCCACGAAAGGCGCTATGGCCGCCTCGCGGTCGCGCTCGTAGCCGGCGGCATAGGGCTCGGTGTAGAGCTCCACGCGGTCGGCGCCGCACTCCTTGGCGTAGCCCACCATCTCGACCGAGGGGTCGACGAATATCGACGTGCGTATGCCTGCCTCGCGGAATCGGCCCACCACGTCGGTGAGGAACGCGCGGTTGGCCTTGGTGTCCCATCCGTGGTTCGACGTTATCTGGTCTTCTGCATCGGGTACGAGCGTCACCTGCGTCGGCTTGACCTCGAGAACAAGGTCTATGTATCGGTCGATGGGGTTGCCCTCGATGTTGAGTTCTGTTGTTATCTGCGGCCTTATTGCCCTCACGTCGGCATACCTTATGTGCCGTTCGTCGGGCCTTGGGTGTACGGTGATGCCGTCGGCGCCGAACATCTCGCAGTCGGCAGCCACCCTGAGAACGTCGGGATGGTTGCCGCCCCGTGCGTTGCGCAGTGTGGCCACCTTGTTAATGTTAACGCTTAATTTAGTCATCTGTAAGCAATTAAATGTCTCATTGCAATGCCATTTTCGCGATAATTGTGTATTTTTGCATACGTTTTGCGTGGCATTCTCAACCGCAAAAATACTAAATGTTTACCAAATAACGACATTTGGCATGGCTAAAGATATATAAAAAGACGATTTTGCATGACATCACACAGACTTAAGTTCGCCATCTTCGGCAATGTGTTCCAGCCCAAGAAGTCGGCATCAATAACCCGATTGCTTACCTGCCTTTCGCAAAACGGGGCCGAGGTGTCGATGGATTCGGCCTTCTACGACTTCATACAGCGCAGCGGCTGCAGCGCCCAGGGGGTGGCACGGGTTTTCGACGATGGCGATTTCGACGCCGACTTCGTGATATCCATGGGCGGCGACGGCACGTTCCTGAAAGCCGCGGCGCGCGTCGGGACGAAGCAGATACCCATCGTTGGGGTCAACATGGGTAGGCTGGGCTTCCTTGCCGACGTAACCCCTTGCGACATCGAAGCCTGCATAAAGGCGCTGCACAGGGGCGAGTTTACCATTGAAGACAGGGGCGCCCTGACGGTCGAGGCCGACGGATGGGAGCCCTCCGGGCCTTCGTGCGCGCTCAACGACGTGGCCATACTCAAGCGCGACGACGCCTCGATGATATCAATCCGCGCCGAAATCAACGGCGAGTTCCTTACCACCTACCAGGCCGACGGCCTCATAGTGAGCACCCCCACCGGCTCCACCGCCTACTCGCTGAGCAACGGCGGGCCCATAATAGTGCCGGGCACGCCCGTGTTTGCCATCACCGCCGTGGCTCCCCACAGCCTGAACACGCGCCCAATAGTGATATCCGACGACTCGGTGGTGAGGCTTTGCGTGGAGAGCAGGAGCCATAACTTCCTGATAGCCATCGACGGACGGTCGGAGAAATGCGCCGAGAGCGTCAGCATAACGCTGCGCAAGGCACCCTACAAGGTGAGGATTGTCAAGCGCCCGGGCGCCAGTTACTTCGACACACTGCGCGAGAAGATGATGTGGGGTGCCGACGGACGCGAATGAACGGGCGGCCGGGAGCACCCGCCGCCAATGCCCGCAAGGGCCCACAAAGCACCAATCGAAAAGGATGAAAAAGATAAAAGAAATACTGAGGCTGCAGAAGTCGCCTTACAGCGTGGGCCAGCTATCCGGCTGGCTGTGGCGGGCCCTGAGGGGCAACAGGCTGCAGGCCGCGCTCAATGCCGCCGTAGGCCTGGCCTCGGTGGCCGTGAGCCTGGCTGCCGTGTGGGCCGTGCAGCGCGCCATCGACATTGCCGCCGGCGCGCAACAAGGCTCGCTCTACTGGGCCGTGGGGCTAATGGCCTTGTTCACGGCATGCGAGTTCGGGCTCGGCATAGCGCGCGTATGGATAAAGAACATTCTCGGGATAAAGGCGCAGAACCACATGCAGCAGCAAATGCTCGACAGGCTGCTGCGCTCCGAATGGCGCGGCCGGGAGCGCTATCACAGCGGCGACGTGATCAACAGACTTGAGCAAGACGTGGCCACTGTCGTCACGTTTGTCACCGAGACGCTGCCGGGGGCTCTGTCGGTGGCGGCCATGTTCACCGGCGCCTTTGCCTACCTGCTGCGCATGGACGCCGTGCTGGCCATAATCACCGTGGCCATGCTGCCCGTGTTCATGCTTGCAAGCAGGATATACATCACGCGGATGCGCAAGCTCACCAGGAGGGTAAGGCGCAGCGACAGCCGCGTGCAAAGCCTGCTGCAGGAGACAGTGCAGAACCGCATGCTGATAAAGACGCTCGAGTGCGACAGCCACATCGTGAGCCGGCTCGACTCAACCCAAAGCGTGCTGCGACGCCACGTGCGACGCCGCACGGCCTTCTCGGTGATGTCTAACCTGCTGCTCAACTCAGGGTTCTCGCTGGGTTACCTCGTGGCTTTCCTATGGAGCGCGCTGCGGTTGCAGCAAGGCACGCTGACGTTTGGGGGCATGACGGCATTCCTGCAACTGGTCTACAGGATACAGTCGCCGGCACGCGACCTCACAAGGCTGGCCCCGGCGTTCGTCGCAGTGTTCACCGCGGCCGAACGGCTGATGGAGCTCGAGGAGATGCCACAGGAGGAACACTCGGGCGGCAAGCCCATGGGCGCCCCATGCGGGGTGAGGCTGGAAGGGGTGAACTATGCCTACGACGACGGCAAGGACAACGTGATTGACGGGCTGTCGTTCGACTTCCGACCCGGCACATGCACCGCAATACTCGGCGAGACGGGCGCCGGCAAGACCACCCTCATACGACTGATACTCGCTCTAATACGGCCTACGGCGGGCAGCATCGCCATATACAATGCCGACGAGAGCCGAGAAGTGTCGCCGGCCGACAGGTGCAACTTTGTGTATGTGCCCCAGGGCAACACCCTGCTGAGCGGAACGGTGCGCACAAACCTGCGGCTGGCCGCCCCCGCCGCATCGGAACAAGACATGCTCGAGGCCCTGCACACGGCTTGCGCCGACTTTGTGGAGGAGCTGCCCGACGGGCTCGACACCAAGGTTGCGGAGGGAGGAGGGGGCCTGAGCGAAGGCCAGGCGCAGCGGATAGCCATAGCCAGGGCCCTGCTCAGGGGGCGAAGCGTAATGCTATTCGACGAGGCCACGAGCGCACTCGACCCCGCCACCGAGAAGCAACTGCTCGAAAACATTCTCTGCAACCGCGACAAGACGGTGATATTCATCACCCACCGGCCCGCCGTAATGGACTACTGCGACCAGACGCTGCGCCTGACATGACCGCAGGAAAGGCCATGCACCCACGGCACCGGGCCGCGGCATGGAGGCCGCACCGCCATGACTGAATGTTGACACCGAGCAGGGGCCGCGGCCAAATGGGCCGTACGGGCCTGCGATACGGGCTGTTTCACGACGCCAAAAGGGCCGTCTTGCACTGCAAGACGGCCCTTTTGGCAAACATGTCCCAAGCAAACTTGCAACGCGCTGGGCTGCAGCCGGTTGCGCCCCGCGGCAATACGGACTGAAAAAAAGCTACATCACAACGTGAGCCGCGGCGCCTCCCGGCATGGCAGAGGCATGGGGTTGCCGTCACTTGCCCTTGGCCATGTAGTTGCGTTCCGACTTTATGGAAATGCTGCTGCCACTCTTTGTAAACGTGAGCTGCTCCATCTTGATGGCCTGGTTTGAGTGGTCGAATATCTTGCCAGGGTCGAACGTGCGGCCGTTGATGCGGCACTCGAAGTGCAGGTGCTCGGTGGTGGCACGACCGGTGCGACCGGTCAGGGCTATCACCTGCCCTGCCTTGACCACGTCGCCCTTCTTGACCAGGTTCTTGGAGTTGTGGCTGTAGCAAGTCTCAATGCCGTTGGCATGGCGTATCTTGATATAGTTTCCATAGGCATAATATCGCTGCGACATGGTGACCACGCCGTCGAAGGCGGCCAGAATCTTGTCGTGGGGCGTCGTCTTCAGGTCGACCCCGCTGTGCATCCTGCCTCCCCTGCGGCCGTATCGGCTTATCACCTTTGCACCGGGAAGGGGGTAGCACCACTCTCCGGGGTTCAGCGTGGCCAGGTTGACGGTAAAGCGGTTGCCACCGGCGAATGGGTTTGCTGTGTACGACTCCACCTTGCGCTCAACGGCCTTGCGCTCCGCAAGCGCCTTCTGCTCGCTGTCCGGGTGGGTCACCGTAAGGCTTACGCGCTCTCCGTCTTTCCGGCACATGATGGTCTGGCGCAGCAGCCTGTGGCTCTCTACGCTCAAGATGGTGGCTGGGTTGATGCGCCCGCCATTCACCATTATGGCAAACGAGCAGAAGCCCTGGTCGCCGCGAGCGCCTACAATGGCTATGGTCTGCCCGGCCTTCACCCTCTGGCCCACCTTCACGAGGTTCTGTGCGTTGTGACCATAGACCGTTTCAAGTCCATTGTCATGACGCACCACAATCACATTGCCGTGCTTTGGGTGGTGCCTTGACAGGCGTACCGTGCCGCCGAACATCGCCTTTACGGCGTCGCCGCGCTTAGTTGATATCTCAAGGGTGTTGTCATCGGTCAGCCTGGCCTTGCCAACGGGCAAGGGGAAGCTGTAGTCTGACGGACGCGCCGCGGCAAAATCGACGGTGAAGGCGTCCGAACGGGCAAACAGGCCCGGTGTAGAAATGCTTATCTGCTGCTGCTCCAGCGGCGTAAACCCGTCTTTGGTGGCCGAGGTAAGCGTCACGAGGGCCACCGCCGAAACAAGCAGGTGCTTCATCTTCATTGCTATTCCATGTTATTGGTTCATTGGCTTTTGTCTATCATTATCCCGGTGAATATCCTGCCCGACGCCGTTCCAAGGCGGCGCGCGGAGAAATATTCATCGGCATGAGAGTAGGTGCAGGGGCCCTCGACGCTGACCGACGCGGGCTGCAACCCGGCAAGGCACAATTCGATGCGGTTGCATTCCCACAGGTCTATGTGCCACTTGCCGTGGCGGCGGGCCACCTTGTCCATGTCGAAACCGGCGTCGGCAAACAGCCCGTACACCTCGTCGCCCACCTCGAAATGCTCGAGCGAGATGCCCGGGCCTATGCAAGCCCGCAGCGCCGACGGCTCGGTGTGGTATGCAGCCGCCATGGCTGCCACGGCACGCGCGGCTATGTGGGCCACCGTGCCGCGCCATCCGGCATGCACGGCGCAGCAGGCGCGGTGGCACGGGTCGTAAAGGAGGATGGGCATGCAGTCGGCCGTTGACACACCAACGCAAACGCGCTCGACGTCGGTCATCACGGCATCGACACCCTCGAGCAGCATTTTCCGCGTAGACGGCGGCAGGGCCATGAACTCGCCGGCTATCTGCCTCACTTCCACCCCGTGGGTCTGGTGCGGCATTACCAGCCGTTCTTCGCCGATGCCGAGCTCGCGGCACAGCAGGCCGCGGTTGTTTGCCACGGCCAATGGGTCGTCGCCGCAATACTCGTTCACGTTGAACGAACCGTGGTTGCCATGGCTGTAGCCGCCGTGGCGCGTGGTGCTGAAGGCAACCACGCCTTCGCCGAGGCTGTAGCGGCGCAATGTGGGCTCAGGGGTTGCCGTCGTCTTCGTATTCATACTCGAAGTCGTCGTAGTCCTCAATGTCTTCAACGTCGTCGTCGCCGTCGTCATCCCCGAAGCCCTCGTCGTCGTCTTCGCCCTCGGCCGCCAGCTCGGCAATGAAGGCGCTCATGTCCTTGTCGCGGTGCACAAGGGTCTCTTCGGCCGTTATTTCCTTCAACTTGTTGCTCTCGCTGTTGAGCTCCCGCCACAGCACGTCCTTGAGGTCGTCGAGCCCCATGTGCGCCACTGCCGAGATGAACACCACGGGTATGTCGTCGGGCACGGTCTCGCGCAACATCTCTATGAGCTCCGCGTCGAGCAGGTCGGCCTTGGTCACGGCCAGCACACGATGCTTGTCGAGCATCTCCGGGTTGAAATTGCGCAGTTCGTTGAGCAGTATCTCATACTCGCGCTTTATGTCGTCGGTGTCGCCCGGCACCATGAAGAGCAGCAGCGAGTTGCGCTCTATGTGGCGCAAGAAGCGCAACCCGAGGCCGCGCCCTTCGCTCGCGCCCTCGATGATGCCCGGAATGTCGGCCATGACAAACGACTGGCGGTCGCGATACTCCACTATTCCCAACGACGGTTCGAGCGTGGTAAACGGGTAGTTGGCTATTTTGGGGCGCGCGCTCGACAGCGCCGACAGCAGGGTTGACTTGCCGGCATTGGGGAAACCGACCAAGCCCACGTCGGCCAACAGCTTGAGCTCGAGTATGACGGTCATCTCCTGCATGGGCTCGCCGGGCTGGGCAAAGCGCGGAGCCTGGTTTGTGGCGGTGCGGAACTGGTAATTGCCCAACCCTCCGCGGCCGCCCTTGAGCAGCATTACCACCTGCCCGTCGCGCGCAACGTCGCAGATGTACTTGCCGGTCTCGGCGTTGTAGGCCACGGTACCGCACGGCACGTCGATGTAAACATCCTTGCCGTCGGTGCCATGGCATTTGTCTCGCCCGCCATTGCCGCCGTGCCCGGCGCGTATATGGCGGTCATAGCGCAGGTGAAGCAGCGTCCAATAGTTATGGTTGCCGCGCAGGTATACATTGCCGCCACGCCCTCCGTCACCTCCGTCAGGCCCTCCGTTGGGCTGGTACTTGGCCCGGCGCAGGTGCATCGAGCCCCTGCCGCCCTTGCCGGAGCGGCAGTATATCTTCACGTAGTCTACAAAGTTGGATGCTGCCATCTACATCAGTTTATGTTGTCAACGATCTCGCAGATGTCCTTGAAAATCCTGTCAAGCTCACCGAGGCCATCGATGTGGTTGTGTATTCCTTCTTTCTCATACCAGTCTATCAGCGGCGACGTCTGGTTGTGGTAAACGTCGAGGCGCTTCTTTATGGTCTCCTCGTTGTCGTCAGAGCGCCCGCTCTCCTGGCCTCTCTTTATGAGTCGCTTCATGAGCTCTGCCTCGGGCACGTCGAGTTCAATCATAGCCGCCACGGCATGGCCGCGCTCCGCAAGCATGGCCTTGAGCGCCTCGGCCTGTGCTATGGTGCGTGGGAACCCGTCGAAGATGACTCCCGCGTGGTCGGCGCCGAAGCCGTCGTAAACGCTTGCCAGTATGCTCACCATCAGTTCGTCGGGTATCAGCTGTCCGTTGTCAATGTAACCCTTGGCTGTCTTGCCCAGCTCAGTGCCGTTCTTTATCTCATTGCGCAGCACATCGCCGGTTGAGATGTGACCGAAACCATACTTCTTTATGAGCAGGTCGCTCTGTGTTCCCTTGCCGGATCCCGGCGCTCCGAATATCACAATATTCTTCATCGTAAGTCTTGTATTGTCTATTGTTTGTATGAAACGTATACTGTCTAACTATTGTCCCTCCGCAGCCACAGCCCCGATGGGCGCGCGCCGCATGCCGGAACAAGCCGAAGGACACCCATGCCGTCAGTCGTTCTTCAGCGTATATATGTCTTTCAGCTGCCTGCCCTGTTGGTCATAGTCCAGCCCGTAGCCCAAGATGAAGTCGTTGGGAATCCTGAAAGCCACGTAGTCTATGGTCAATGGCACCTTCAGCCTGTCGGGCTTTAGCAGCAGGGTGCATATGTGCACAGACGCGGGGTTGCGCGTGCCGATGCTCTCTATCATCCTCTTCATGGTGAGTCCGCTCTCAACTATGTCCTCGACAATGATTACCGTGCGCCCCGACAAGTTCTCGTTGATGCCGATAACCTCTTTCACCGTGCCGCTCGAAGTGACGCCCTGGTAAGACGCAAGCTTCACAAACGATATCTCGCAGGGTATGGTTATCTCTCTCATCAGGTCGGCAGCGAAAATAAAAGCGCCGTTGAGCACTGCCAGCAACAGCGGGTTCTTGCCCGCCATGTCGCGGTTTATCTGTTCTGCAACGGCTTTAACGCGCTGCTTAATCTCGGCCTCAGATATTGAAGTCTCAAACAGTTTGTCTTGGATTTTGACTACACTCATGCTTCGTTTTTAGAAATTTTGAGGCAAAATTACTAAAATTCTGCCAAAGACTACGCAGCGGTTAGCATTAATTTTGTATTTTTGCACGTATGAAGATTTTCACTAGTGCTCAGATACATGAGCTTGACAAATACACAATAGAGCACGAGCCGATAGATTCCATCGACCTCATGGAGCGCGCGGCAAAGGCAATTGCGCGCTCGATAGCCGAAGAATGGAGCACGGCGACGCCTATTGTGGTATTCGCAGGCCCTGGGAACAATGGCGGCGACGCCCTTGCCGTGGCCAGGCTTCTGGCCGAGCAAGGCTACGGTGTGTCTGCATTTTTATTCAACATCACCGGGCATCTGTCGGCCGATTGCGCCGCAAACAAGGACAGGCTCGTTTCCGTCAAGAAAATACAGCAGTTCATTGAAGTGAAGCAAGAGTTCGACCCGCCCCACCTCGACGCCGGCACCCTGGTGGTCGACGGGCTGTTTGGCTCCGGGCTCAACAAGCCGCTGGCCGGCGGTTTCGCCTCGCTGGTAAAGTATATCAACGCTTCCCCGGCCAGCGTGGTGAGCATCGACGTGCCGTCGGGGCTGATGGCCGAGGACAACACCTACAACGTGAGGGCCAACACCATACATGCCGACCTGACGCTGACGCTCCAACAGCCCAAGCTGTCGTTCCTTTTCGCAGAGAACCAGCACTACATCGGCAGGCTGAAAGTGCTCGACATACGCATCAGCGAGGAAGGCATGGCAAAGACAGACGCCCGCTACCACATAGTAGACGAGAACGAAGTGCGCCCCCTGCTGAAGAAGCGCAGCGACTTCGCCCACAAGGGAAGCATGGGCAACGCCCTGCTTGTGGCAGGCAGCTACGGCATGGGCGGCGCCGCCGTGCTGGCAGCACGGGCTTGCCTGAGGGCTGGCGTGGGCAAAGTGACGGTGCACTCGCCAAAGTGCAACAGCCTTGTTCTGCAGATATCTGTGCCCGAAGCCGTGGTGCAGCTCGACCAGGAAGAGACAGTGTTCTCGGAGCCTGTCGACGCCGAAGACTACACCGCGCTGGGCATAGGCCCCGGCCTTGGGCAGAGCGAGACCACTGCCATTGCGCTCATAGCGCAGCTGCGGCGCACCCAATGCCCCATCGTGGCCGACGCCGACGCGCTAAACATACTGGCCAACCACCGCGCATGGCTGCAACAGTTGCCCAAGGGCATAATACTGACACCCCACCCCAAGGAGTTCGACCGCATCAACGGGCACTGCGCCGACAGCTACGAAAGGCTGTCGAGGGCGTGCGACATGGCCGAGAGACTGGGGGCATACATCATAGTCAAAGGCCACTACTCTGCGCTATGCAAGCCCGACGGGCACGTGGCCTTCAACCCCACGGGCAACGCCGGCATGGCCACGGCCGGCAGCGGCGACGTGCTCACAGGCATAATCACGGCCCTGCTGGCACGCGGCTACAAGCAGGCCGACGCCTGCACTGTCGGGATGTACCTTCACGGACTGGCCGGAGACATTGCCGCGCGCAGCCTGGGCAAGGAGAGCCTCACGGCCGGAGACATCATCAACTACCTGCCGCAAGCGTTCATGCGGCTTGAAGACTGACCATAATACACTCAAAAAGTAACCATCAGCATCATGAGAAAGTTATTCATAGCAGGGCTGCTCGCCGTTTGCAGCGGAGCGTTCGCCCAGACCGAGACAAGCAATTACAGGCCGGGGGTGACCCCTGAGGGCGCTGTATACTTCCTCCCTAAGACCGTGCTGCGCTTCGTTGTCAGGGTTGAAAAGACCACTTACACGCCGGGAGACTTCTGCCGGTATGCCCAGCGATACCTGCGCCTGAACGATGTAGAAGCCGAGGCTTCGACAACCCACAAGCTCATCAGCATGACCATGGGCACCTATGGCGAGGCCGACAAGGCAAAGGGCTACTCCGTGAAGTTCAACGCCAAGACCTCGGCATGCAACATTTCGCTGGCCGACGACGGCACGTTGCTGGCCGTCAACGCCACGGCCCGCAAGCCAGAGGCGCCAGTCCCGTTTGCCCCGGCACCCAAACCGGCACCCGTAAACCCGAGGCAGTATCTCAGCGAAGAAGTGCTCGCCGCAGGAAGCACGGCCAAGATGGCCGAGCTGACCGCACAAGACATCTACGACATACGCGACAGCAAGAACTACCTTAACCGCGGAGAGGCCGACTACATGCCCAAAGACGGGGAGCAGCTGCGCATAATGCTGGCCAACCTCGACAGGCAGGACAAGGCGCTGACACAGCTATTCACCGGCACGACAACCAAGGACACCACTGAGTATGTGCTCACGGTGTGCCCGCAACCGGGCATGCAGAAGCAGGTGCTCTTCCGCCTTTCGCAGAAGCTGGGGCTCGTTGACAACGACGACTTGTCGGGTGAGCCATACTACATCAGCGTCACCGACGAGCAGAGCCTGCCGGCGGCTGCACCCGAGACCGAGGGCGGAAAGAAGAAGAAAGAAAAGGAAGACGGCATATACGTCAACATTCCGGGGAAGATTACCGTCAATATATACAAGGGGGCGACCCTGCTCGACAGCTTCGAGACGAGCGCCGCGCAGTATGGCTACACCGAACTGCTGAGCGGAGAGCTGTTCAACAAGCGCTACACCACCCACCTGACGCTCAACCCCGCCACCGGGGCCATCGACAAGCTCGATGCCGAGCAGCCTGAATAAAGGCGCTGGGCGGCGGCAGAGGGCCACCACCCGCCAAACCGGAAAACCAACAGTGCGCCGGAGCCCATGCGGCTACCGGCGCACTGTTTTTATGCCATGCCTGGCTGCCAGAGGCCCTACAGTAGCGGCAAAAGGCCGGGCAACGACCACCTAAGCACCCATCCGCGGCAACCGGACAGGGGCAAGGGCGCCCCTCGATGCGGAATTGACCACACCTATACATATATATATTATTGTGGGGATTGGCCGACGGCCGGGCGGCGCCCCCCGGCTGCACGACAAACGGGAATGGGGAACACCCGCCATGAAGCGCAACGCCGGCGCGGGCATACCGCGACTGCATAACCGACCCACCGCCCCTGGCGGCCGCCATGCAGCCCACAACAACGGATGAGCCACAAGGCAACGCAACGCCACGGGCCCACAGGCGCAGCCACACCAAGGCCGGCCCATGCCGCCAACAGCCGCAGCCCCGGGCCGTCAATGCAAGTCAAAGCTCTCGCCGTTGGCCTTAGCCCAGTCTACAAACGCCTTTTCCATGTCCTTTATCAGCTTCATGGGGTCTGAGGCCATGCATGACGCAGCTTTGAGCTGGGCCCGGTAACTGTCAGAGCGCATAAGCAGTATCACGCAGTCGAGCTCCGACTCGCTGACACTGCCCACAAACCTGTTGAGCATCAAGGCCTTGGTCATGCCGGTAACAAAGCCCAACACGGTCTTCACCTTGTCTTCGTCGACGCCCACGCCAACCTTAGCCAGCACATTGTCGACGGCCGAAGTCATAAGCTGCTCCGTACCGCTGGCCTGCCAATATGCCTCAAACTTCTCCTTGTATGCCTCGGTACACTCGGCCACCGACGGCAGCGTGGGTTGGCGCCCATCCTTCAGAGCGCCGAAAGCCGACGACATTGTGGGCATTATGTCCTTTACTATGTCTGCGTAAAGCGAAGAGATGTGGGCGTTGGCCTGCCTTATGTCGGGGCGCGCCAAGAGCCCGGCCAGCCCCACCAGTTGCTGTTCAGACACATTCTCGCGGAAGCATGGCAAGGCCATGTCAACCATGTCGTCGCCATATTGCGTGGCGATATACCTGTCGAGGCTTTTCTCAAGGCGCAACGCCTCCTCGCTGCTCACACCGTGACGGCTGCGCGACAGCGCCCCGGCAACAAACATTTTCATCTGCGACTTCCTGATGGCCATGCTGGCACTATCAGCAAACAACACCTGCTTAAGTGCCTCACGGTAGCGGTCGGTGGCAGCCCCGGCGGTGCCTCCGACCATCAACGCCATGGCTGCGGCCATCAAAATCCTGTTCATTCTCATAAGTCAATGCTGTGTATATGGTGGTTATTTCGTTCGATAGCCATGCCCACTGCGCTACGCAACGCGCGTCTCAACAGTGGCCGACCGGACAAAGATAGCTATTTTTTGCTACAAACAGCACTGCCATGGCCTGAAAAAAACTCTTTCCCACGGTTTGTAACGGCGGAAAGGCCCGCCTACCCACACCTACGGCAGCAACCTCACGCCCACGCCGCCTTGGCGCCACCGCCACGTCCCGGGCAGCGCATGGCGCAACCGTCTGTCTGACAGCGGATTGCAATACAGCCCGTTTGGGCCTGCAAAACGGGCCGTATTGAAGCCCAAAACAGGCCGTTATGCACCACAAAACGGCCCATACTGCCATCTGCCACTGCAGCATAGGCGGCACGGTTGCCGCCAGCCGACCTTCAAGCGCAGTCTGCTTTGTAATGTTTTTCTACCAAATATGCGCTTCGCGGGGCAATCCGCCACACAAGCAACCGGCGCCGAAGCCACCGGCAGACGGGCACGGGGAAGGCGTTTTTTTGTTAAAACAAATAAAAAATGCCGCTTATTCCGGCTTTTTGATTATAATTGGACTCGTAATGAAAACATATCGGCAAAAGGCCCTACAAGCGAAGGCAGTAAGCCCGACAGACAAAAACGATACAGAGATATGTTAGGAGCAATAGTTGGAGACGTGGCCGGTTCTGTATATGAATCGAGCCGAATGAAATGCAGCGACCCAAGCAAGATAACGCTGTTCATGGCCACGAGCCGCTTCACCGACGACTCGGTGATGACGCTCGCCGTGGCCCGGTGGCTGACAGACAGCCGCGACAAGAGCGCGGCCTCGCTCGTTGAAGCCATGCAGAAACTGGGCCGCAAGTATCCCAACGCAGGCTATGGGCCGGCCTTCGCCCGCTGGTTGGCCGCCGACACCCCCAAGCCCTACGGCAGCTGGGGCAACGGCGCGGCCATGCGCGTGAGCCCGGCTGGGCTTTATGCCACCACCCTCGACGAGGCACTGCGGCTGGCCACGGTGTCGGCAACGGTGTCTCACGACCATCCCGAGGCCGTCGGGGCGGCCCGGGCCGTGGCCGCGGCGGTGTTCATGGCGCGCCACGGGGCCGGCAACGCCGAGATTCGGACTTATATGGAAAACAGTTTCGGCTACGACCTGAGCCGCACCATCGGCGAGATAAGGCCTGCCTACGCGTGGGATGTGTCGTGCCGGGGCTCCGTGCCCGAGGCCATCACGGCCTTCCTCGATGCCGACAGCGTGGAGCAGGCCGTGCGGCTGGCCATCTCGCTGGGCGGCGACGCCGACACGCAGGCGGCCATAGCCGCTTCGATAGCCGCAGCGCGGTGGCCCGTGCCCGACTGGATGGAGCAGGAATGCCGCCGCAAGCTCACACCCGAACTGGCTGCCATCATCGACAGTTTCGAGGGCGCCGCAGCCGACAGGGCCGCCGGCCGGGCCACTATGCAGACGCGGCCCGGCGCCACCCACTGAGGTGCCGCCGGGCCGCAGCCGCCGTCATGCCCGCCGGGCGGGGCCCTGCGGGTCAGAGTTTGATCTTTCCCGGGAAGTCGCGCTGGTTTTTCTTCCAGTACTCCTCGAGCCTCTTGGCCTCTTTCTTTGTGAGCCACGTCACCGCCCCATGCTTCTGTCCGTCGAAGTTGGTGCGCTTCATCACGCCCTCGTCGAAGCGGCCCAGGGGCTTGAACGTCTCGAGGTCGGTGGTCTCCGAGAAGCCGAAGTTCATCGGGTTGGCGCGATAAACGTCGTACATCAGAATCCATTTGTCCTGCCCTATCAGCTTATAGACACTCGGAGCCTCACACCCAATCTTCTCCGGGTCGCACAGGCGGTCGTCAAACGTCCACGGGCCGGTGATGCTCTTCGACGTGGCCTGCTTCACGCCGGTCTTGCCGTCGTGAGAGCAATAGAACAGATGGAATGTGCCATCCTTGTAAACCATGTTGCCGTCGATGGCCTCCTTGCCCTCCTTCGGGTAAGTGAACAGCACCTCGGGCTTTCCCTCGGGCTTGTTGAAGTCGTCGTTAATGTAGAAGTAATAGAGCTTGGTCTTCTCCTTGCCGTGGCGCATGGTGAAGTGCACCATGAGCTTTTTCTTCACCGGGTCGAAGCAAGTCTCGGGCGCCCAGGCGCATCCTATGTCGGCGAGCGATGGGTCGAGCTGGTCTACGCGTATGTTTGCGCGCGTCCAGTTGATAAGGTCTTTCGACTTCATGAGCACCAGTCCGAGGTTGTTTCCCCACCCGAACTTATTCCCGTCGCGCTCCCATTCGGTCTGGCGGAAGCCGGCTTGCTTGGCGTAAATGTGCAAGTCGGTCATGGCGAGGTAGAAAGCCCCGTCCGGCCCGCGGAAAATGTGCGGGTCGCGTATGCCCCGCTGCATGGCGATAGTGTCGCCGGCAATCACAGGCTCGTTGTTGTTGACGGCCGTAAACGTGTGGCCGTCGTAGCTGATGGCCATGTGCAGGCTGTGCGTGTCGTCCTTGTGGTAAACCATGAGGTATGCTCCCATGTCTTTCTCCTCAGGCACATCTGCCCCCATGGCAGGTGCCGCGCCGGCAGCGAACAGCGCCGCCAGCGCAACGATTGCTTTCAGTGGTTTCATCTGTAATGGCTATTTTAATTATTGATATACCGTCTTGAGGCATGGCCGCCGGGGCGCCCGCCATTGCAAGCGAGGTGTGGCGGCAATGCCATTGCGGTGCAAAGTTACAACAAATCCGACATTTCCACAAACCCAGCGCCATATTTATTGCCCACAACGCCCATGATTTTCCACCTGGCCCCACCGCCATCACAGCCCAATAGACACTGAATGCAGCGATGTGCCACGCCATGAGGCATGCCGCAAACAGCCGTACCTGGCACCACCAACGAACAGCCCGCCAACAACCTGTTCCACAACCAGTTAGGCATAGAGTTCGTTTTGCATTCCCAAACGGCCCGTTTCATGGTGTAACATAGGCCATTCGGGAATGCAAAACGGGCCGTATGACAGCGCCGTTACGGCCGTGCCGCCGCAACGTCGGGCTACGACAACGACAATGATGGCCTCATGACGTGGCGCATAAACAAAAACACTTGCACGGCTACGGCACGCAATAGCATACTGGCCGACAGCGTGCCGGAACACGCTTCGGAAGCAGGCGCCTCGCATTACGTTTCGTTAACATCCTGACTATCAGCAGGGCCGCAAGTGTTAAATAACCAACAAATTGTGTTAACCGCGCTCGATTTTCATGAAATATTTGCTACCTTTGCAACGTTCAAGCAAAAACGAGGAATATGACATGGCTATAATTGGGTTATAATTATTATGTCATTCCTTTGCACAATGGACGTTATTCTCACTCGAACCAATAACGATTATAATGATTAGAAAGTTAAAGACAGCCGTTATATTAGCCTTGATGTCAGTGAGCGCACTTCCAATTGCAGGACAAGACCTGCTGGCACGACAGGCACCGATAGACAGAAGGATGAAAGCAGTGGACTCTGTTGCGCTGCACAGGCTTATCCAGAACGAGCAACTTGAATCGCCCGCAGCCGACCTCTACGCCGACTGGGACAAAAAATATGCTCACCGCGCCACCGAGCTGCCCGACTCGTTCCGCATCGACCTGCGCCACTTCTGCATGCCAACGACGAGCCGCGTGCTTACATCCAACTTCGGCGCAAGATGGGGAAGGCAGCACAAGGGGCTCGACATCAAGGTGTATATAGGCGACACCATTAGGGCTGCATTCAGCGGTAAGGTGAGAATAGTGAAATACGAAGCCCGCGGCTACGGCAAATACGTGGTAATACGCCATTACAACGGGCTTGAGACCATCTACGGGCACATGTCGAAGCAGCTCGTGGAAGAAGACCAGGAGGTGCGCGCAGGCGACCCGATTGGCCTCGGCGGCAACACCGGCAGAAGCACGGGGTCGCACCTTCACTTCGAGACAAGGCTCTGCGGGGTGGCCCTCAACCCCACCCTCATGTTTGATTTCGTCAACCAAGACGTCGTAAGCGACTTCTACATGTTCCGCCGCGACAGCTACCAGAGCGAAGGGCTGGCTGCCAACAAGCTACGCGGGGTGGGCGCGCAGGAAGTTGACAACGACGACAGCGAAGACGAGGAACTGGCAACCACGGCGCCGGCGGCAAAGGTGGAGCGCACCATTCGCTACCACAAGGTGCGCCGCGGCGAAACTCTGGGGCACATAGCGCGCAAGCGCAACACTACCGTCAACGAGCTTTGCCGCCTCAACCATATCAGCAAGAGCACAAGGCTCATGCCGGGCCAGATATTGAAATACAACTGACATACTTATATAATAGCGCTCAAAGGCAACGTGGGAGACAGTGTTTGATGCACTGTCTCCCACGTTGCTTTTGCCATCGGTCCTGACGCTGAAGGACCACATGCCCCATGCGGTTGCACATACCGGCCCACGGCATGCATGCCCCCGGCCGCGAGCATGGCTCACCAGATAAATCCAAGAGGCTTTTTAGGAGTTAAGGAGTTAGGAAGTAAAGGAGTTAAGACAATAAGTAGCTGTTCAAAATTAACCGATACAATAGACCTTGCAGGTGTACTCTATATCTTTGCCACCATCTTGTGTACTCTTTCGGGCCGCATACCAAAGTCTCATCGGTCGCGTAGCCCGCTACGCTCTCTCTTCGGACTGTGGCATGCATCTCCGAAATAGCGCACAATTTGATGGCAATTAATTTTGAACACCTACTTAGTTTTGGGTTTATTTTGGAGGCGGGAGACAGGAAACAGGAGTACAGACAATAGCTATGGAAACATGGAAGCCATGGGAGCATGAGGAAAGTGTTGCAGGAAGATAGTCAAATTCTATTGTCTTAACTCCTTTACTTCCTAACTCCTTAACTCCCCAAAAGCCCCCCTATGTTTATCGGGTGTTCCCTGACATTGCCATCAAGGCCAAGGCCAATCAGCCGAAGAGCACCACACCCTCCTGCTTCTTGCCGTCCATCATTATCTTCAGCGGCCGTTCGAAACGCACATGGCGCACATAAGCCGTCTCATCGACAGCCGGCATGGCATCGAGCACGTCGGCCCTGAGCAGCCCGTCGCCACGGTATGTGTTGATGGTGAAGTAGCCCACGCCAAACGACGTGAGGTTCTGGAAGAAGTGAGTGCCCTGGCTCGGGTCGACGCGATAGTTCTTCAAGCCAGCCTCGACGATGACTCTTGCGGCGCTGATGTGCGGCCATTTGACCGGGATGCCAAGCCACGGGTCGCTCGATCCCCATCGTCCCGGGCCCACAAGCACATAATTGCGGCCCTCGGCCAGGAACTTCCTGTTTAGTCGCTCAATCTCGCATGCGATGGCAGGGTTGTTGGATGCCGTGAAGTCGTCGCCCGTCTTGACATACACAACATCGGTCACGTCTTCGCTGATGCCGTGTCCCAACGAGTTGTGCGAGCGCAGCAGGCAGCGCGAGTCGGGTATCGAGGCCACGTCTTCGTCAAGCATCTGCTTGCTGTCGACAATGGGCCTGATTTGCAACAGGTTCAGTTCGCCGGTCTTGTCGGGGCCGAGGTTGCACGCAAACTCAATCTCAACGGGGCGCCTCATCTCCTCCGTTCCAAGCTTCTGAACCATCTGCAACAGTTCCGGCAACGGGAAGACGCCGTGCTGCAGCACCCCGCAGAAGGTGATGACCTTGCGCCCTCCCTCGTAGATGCCGTCGCGGATGACCTGGTCGTAAGGGTCGAACGTCGAGGCGATGTACTGCAGCGAGCCATCCTTGTCGGCCTCCTTTACCCTCAGGTTGAGAATGTTGAAACCGTCGTCCACCTTGAACCCGCCCCCGATGTCGGTCATGTCGAGCGCGTAGAAGCGCGTCTGGGTTTCCCGCAGGGCCATTTCCATCTCGCTGGTCTGCAGCACCTGGCTCGGGTGATAGGGGCAAACGCGCAGCGTCTGGCCCCCGTCAACTATATACTTGCCCAATCCGAGGGCCAGGTTGACAATACCCTCCTCTGCCTTTTCCTCGCCTATGGGGTAGTAATTGAGCGACCTCAGCACACCGCTGAAGCTCGGGTAGAACCTGTCGCCATATCGCCTGCCCACCACCTCCTGCAGTATGACGGCCATTTTCTCCTGGTCTATGATGTTGCTCGTGGCAGTCATGTAAGCCTTCGAGTCGCGGTAGTATACCGATGCGTACACTCCCTTGATGGCAGAGGCCAGCATGCGCAGCATCTCATACTTGTCGTCGAGATACGGAATCATGTATGTCGAGTATATTCCGGCAAAGGGTTGGTAGTGACTGTCTTCCAGAAGCGACGACGACCTGATGGCTATAGGTGCCTTGACGGCATCGAAGAACGTGAAGAAGTCGGCAATGAGCGAGTCTGGCAGTTGCGCCCTGAGGAAGTGCGACAGTATTTCCTCGTCGCTGGCATCGCTCAGTGCCACCTGGTAAAGGTTGTTCTTGTCCATGAAATCGTCGAAGACGTCGGTGCAGAGCACCAGTGTCTTCGGTATGCAAACGGCCGCCCCGGTATACTGGTTGAGCTCGGGGTGGCGCTTGATGATATTGTCAAGGAAAGCCAGTCCGCGCCCCTTGCCGCCGAGCGAGCCGTCGCCGATGCGCGCGAAGTGGCCGTAGGCGTCGAACTTCCCCCGGTCGAATACAGCCACCACGCCAATGTTCTTCATCCGCCTGTACTGCACAATGGCGTCGAATATAATCTGTCGGTGCGCGTCGACGTCCTGCAGCTTGTGCCATGTGACATGTTTCAGGAATGCCGACACGGGGAAGATGGCCCTGGCCGACAGCCATCGGCTCATGTGGTTGCGGCTCACGTGGTAGAGCATCGAGTCGTTGGGTATGGTAAAGATATTGTCCTGCAACTCCTTGAGGCTGTGTATGCGCAGAATCTCCTTGCCCGTTTTCGGGTCGTGGAACACAAAGTCGCCGAAGCCCATGTGCTCCTCCATGAGGCGTCGCAGGTCGATGTCCATCTTCTTCGAGTTCTTGTCTACGAAGCGGAAGCCCTCGGCCTCGGCCTTGAAACGGTTGTCCGACTCGGCGCTCTGCAGTATCAGCGGCACATACTCGTCGCGTTTCCTTATCTCGCGCAGCAGCTTAAGCCCGGCCTCTGGGTCTTTCGCGCCGTCTTTCGGGAAGCGCGCGTCGCTTATTATGCCCAGCGCATTGTCGCCATAGCGGTCGTACAGCTCCATGGCCTCCTCGTAAGTGCGCGCCAGCAACACCTTTGGCCGCCCCCTCTTCCGCTGCGCCGCGGCATGCGGGTTGAGCGCCTCGGTAGAGAAGCGCTTGGCCTGCAGCAGTATGTAGTTGTATAGATTGGGCAGTATGGAGGAGTAAAACCGTATGCCGTCTTCCACAAGCAGAATCATCTGCACACCGGCTTCGGCCATGTCGTGCTCTATGTTCATCTTGTCTTCGATGAGCTTTATGATGGAGAGGATGAGGTTGGTGTTGCCCAGCCAGCAGAACACGTAGTCGAACATCGACAGGTCTTCGTTCTCCATCCGCTTCGTGATGCCGTGCGAGAAAGGCGTGAGCACCACGCACGGCGTCGACGGCGAGGCCTCCTTCACGGCCCGGGCCACATCGAAGGCATCGTTGTCGGCATTGCCCGGCATGCATATCACAAGGTCAATGTCGGTGGTCTTTAGCACCTTGTCGGCCTCTTCTGTCGTTGTCACCTGCGTGAACGTGGGCGGATAGCGCAGCCCCAGGTCCATGTACTCGTCGAAAATCTTCTCGTCAACGCGCCCGTCGTCCTCAAGCATGAAGGCGTCGTAGGGATTGGCCACGATAAGCACGTTGAATATGCGGCGCGTCATAAGGTTGACGAACGACACGTCTTTCAAGTAGAACTTGTTCCACTCGGGTGGTATGTTTGCTCTCATAGAATCACGGTTTTCAGTATTTCACGGCCCTCCGCGGCCAACATTGTCCGGCGGCATGGCGGCGTCGGGCATTACACATTGCAAATGTAGCCATAAAATCCGACATACGCAAGAACACGGGTACTGTTTTGGCAGCATGCCGCTGCATAAAATGGCAAAGGGCACAGCGCATGCCCTGCGCCGTGCCCCCAGCTTCACCCATCCATCGGAGGGGCCGCCCTCACCACGCCTGGGTCACCTGTCCGTCGGGCGTCACCCTGAGGTCGCGGTCGGGGTTGTCGGTGTCCACGAGATAATAGCTCTCTGTAGCGGTCTGCACATAGTCGCAGTCGTCGATGCGCGCCCCCGGCAAGGCCTGCTGCACGGCGTCGGCCACCACTGCCGGCACGTCGCGGCTGCAGTCGGTCTTGGTCATCACCCACTCGTAAGCGGCTGTGAACAACACCTCGACGCTCTTGCCGCCGTGGCGCAGGTCGACCTCTATCATGCCGTTGTCCTCGATGTCGAAGTCAACCACGGCCGCCCCGGCAAACGCTGAGTCGACGTATGCCTTGACCTCGGCCGGCATGCCCTGCTGTATCATCCCGCCGTTGCCGCTGCCTGAGCCCGAGCCTTCAACGTCGCGGTAGAGCGTGCCGCCGAGGTCGAAGTATAGGTCGTGGTCGGCCTGCCCGCGCTTCTCAACCTCTATCTTGTACACCGTCTCGTAGTCGGGGCGCTGTATCTCGTCGATGTCGTCAACCGTCCAAGCATCGAGCGCATAGGCCGTGGCGGCATATCCCGACTGCACCGCCTGAGGCAGGTCGGCCAGGCTGCGTCCATAGTCAACCTCGGTCATGGCCCACAATCCGGCATGTGTGTACCATGCCTCGTGGTCGCGGCCGTCCTTGCGGAACTCGGCCACATAGTAACCGCCACGCTCTGAATCCCACTCCACATAGCCCGGGTTGCCATATTGGTGAGAGAAGGCCGCCGTAACGGCGTCGGGCACGCGGGCGTAATCATCGTTGTCGTCGTCGTCGCACGACGTGAACGCCACCATACCCACTGCACAGGCCATTGCCATTCCAATCCATTTCCATTTCTTCATAATCTATTCTCCTTTTCTGTTTGTTTGTTTTCTAATTGTCTGTTCACGTAGGCAAAGATACGGGGTGAATCTGAAAAGATTCTGAAAAATGGCCAAAAATGAAACAAAACTGCAATATATGTTACCCCAGGCAAATGCCACTGCCCAGCAGGCGCTACTGAAATCCTGGGTGGCAACGCCCCACCGGCGGCGCCAGATTTGTAGGACTACGTTACCCTGGCGCAGGCCTGCCGCAACAGCCTGGGCCACAGCCGTTTGCCAAACGGGCCACTCGGCTGCACAAAACAGCACGTTCCACGGTGCCGGACGGCCCGTTTTGCACCGCCATACGGCCCGTTTCGCGCAGCCATACGGCCGCGGGCTCGCCCGCGGGCCACGTTTGTCGGCTTTTATTACCGCCTTGGCAGCCACGGACTACGCCCCATGCCCTGCTCCGGCGGGCATAGGCCTGCAAACCGCCGGCACCCAGACGCCATTCCAATCCACATGACTATTCTGTGACATTGCCGTGCCCCTTGCATGCCGCCGTGGCCAAAGGCGACGCCATCCAAGCCGTGGCCGGGCGGAAGCAAGAGGGCTGCAAGGGGGCTTAAGCGCTTGTGAGGCATGGCATTAATGTGGAAACAGGCATGCGGCGGCGCAACAATCGATTTGGGTTAAATATAATTAAGAAAGCGGATGGCAAGCCGCCCGGTAGCGAGAAAACAGCTACCTTTGTACTCAAATAGCAGCATCCGGCAATCGGCAACAATACTGTTGCCGGGGCATTGGGCCCCGCCGTGGCGGCAATGCAGCACCGGGCAAACGGCCGCGCACCGGCCGGCAAGCCATGAAACAAACTTAATTACCAACAAAAACCATAATAAGGACAATGAAAAAAGCCTTGATTTGCGCCATGCTCATGGCCTCAAGTGCCATCGGGGCAAGGGCCTCGGAGAGCACCAACGACTCACTCTACCTGTTTTCTTATGCCTCAGACAACATCAACGGCAACGGAGGGCTGCGCCTGGCCTGGAGTTCCGACGGGAAGATGTGGCACAAGATAGGTGGCGGCTACGACTTCGTGAAGAGCGACTACGGCGCATGGGGCAGTGGCAAACGCATGTTCGACCCTGTGCTCGAAAGGCAGAAAGGCGGCATGTGGGTGTGCTCGTGGCTGGTCAAGAAAGACGGCAGCGTGATGGCGCTGACCGAGAGCCGCGACCTGCTACTGTGGAAACCGCAAGACTATATGTCGGCCCGCGTCATGATGGGGCCCAACCGCAACGTGCCGCGCGACACCGTGGCATTCAACGACGGCACCCGGGCCACCGGCAGGGTGCACCGCGTGGAGAAGCAGGTGGTGGAGAACGTAATAGCCGAATACGAGCGGAGGCAATACCGCACGGCGCGCAACAACGAGCTGATGAAGGACGACAAGGCGCGGTTTGCAGGCCTCGGCAAGGTGACGGTGACGGTTACGCCCCGCCCACAAGACCAAAAGGCCATCAGCCCCGACTTGTTCGGGGTGTTCTTCGAAGACATAAACTATGCTGCCGACGGCGGGCTCTACGCCGAACTGGTGCAGAACCGGGGGTTTGAATACTCCGACGCCGACCACCCCAGGCACGAGGGCTGGGGGCCGGCTTACGCATGGCGCACCTACGGCGGGGCCGCGCTAAGCTTTGACACCGCCAATCCAATACACGCCAACAACGCACACTATGCCGTGCTCGACGTCAGCAAGCCCGGTGACGCCATGGCCAACACTGGCTTCGACGGCATCGCCGTGAAGCAGGGCGACACCTACCTGCTGTCGCTCTTCGGCCGCATGGTCGAGGGCAACGGACGGCGGGTGCGCGTGGCTCTGCGCACCAAGGACGGACGCGAGATTGGCTCGGCAACAGTAACGCTGCCCCGCGACGGGTGGCGCAAGCTCGACGCCAAAATAAAGGCCACCGAAACAGCGGCCGACGCCGAGCTGGCCATAATGCCGGAAGCTGCCGGCCGATATGCGTTCGACATGGTGTCGCTGTTTCCAAAAGACACTTACAAAGGGCGGCGCAACGGCCTCAGGCGCGACCTGGCGGAGGCCATAGCCAACCTCAAGCCGCGTTTTGTGCGCTTCCCAGGCGGATGCGTGGCCCACGGCAACGGCATACAGAACATCTACAGGTGGAAAAACACCGTCGGACCGCTGGAGAGCCGCAAGGGCATGGCCAACATTTGGCGCTACCACCAGTCGGTGGGCCTGGGCTTCTATGAGTACTTCCAGTTCTGCGAAGACATGGGGGCCGAGCCGCTGCCGGTGCTCGCCGCAGGAGTGCCGTGCCAAAACTCGTCGTGGGGAGGCGACGGGCAGCAGGGCGGAATACCCCTGGGCAAGGAGATGGACGAATACATACAGGACGTGCTCGACCTCATTGAGTGGGCCAACGGCGACAAGACCACCAAGTGGGGACGCGTGCGCGCCGAGGCCGGACACCCCAAGCCGTTCAACCTGAAGTATGTCGGCATAGGCAACGAAGACCTCATCTCCGAGGTGTTCAAGGAGAGGTTCAAGCTCATCTACGACGCCGTCAAGGCGAAATACCCCGACATCACGGTCATCGGAACGGTGGGGCCGTTCTACGAGGGCTCCGACTATGAGTACGGATGGCAGTTTGCCAAGGAGCTCGACGTGCCCATCGTCGACGAGCACTACTACTGCCCGCCGGGCTGGTTCATACACAACCGCGACTTCTACGACGCCTACGACCGCCGCGGGCCGAAGGTTTACTTGGGCGAATATGCCGCCCACGCCCCCGGCAGGCCTAACAACATGGAGACCGCCCTGAGCGTGGCGCTCTACCTGACCGACCTGGAGCGCAACGCCGACGTGGTGAGCCTGAGCAGCTTTGCACCGCTCATGGCGCGACGGGGCAACACGCAGTGGACTCCCGACATGATGTACTTTGACAACACTTCGGTGAGGCTCACCACTGATTATTACGTGCAGCGCATGTACGGACAGAACGCGGGCGACGACTATATACCCGCCACGGTGGCCTCAGACAACGACCGCGAAGACGTCAACCTGCGCTTCGGGCAGTCGGTGGTGCGCGACAAGGAGACTGGCGACGTAATCATCAAGCTCGTCAACGCGTTGCCCGTGGGCGTGGAATGCAGGCTGAACCTCGGCGACATGGTGGCCGACGGCACGCCAACCGAGGTGGAGCGCATGGCCGGGGAGCCGTCGGACACCCGAGCCAAGCCGTCGAAGACCACGGGAACGATAAGCAAAGAGCAGGCCATAAGCCTGGAACCCTACTCGTTTACGGTGATAAGGGCGAAGGCGGGAAGCACTCTAAAGAAATAGACCAACAACGTAAAGGATTATGAAAAAGACTCTCAAAGCGTTAATGGCGGCCATGATTGCAATGGCTGCCGCCACCAACGCCACGGCGCAAAACCCGCAGAAGGGCGACTACGGCTACCTGTTCTGCCACATGAGCGGACGGGGTGAATGGACTGCCTACGCCATCAGCCGCGACGGACTGAACTACCACGACCTGCGCGGAGGCGGACCTGTGTTCGACCAAAAGGCACTTGCCGCCATCGAAGGGGGCACACGGGATGCCTACATCTGCCGCAAGCACGACCTGTCGGGCTATCTCATGGTGACAACCGACATGTGCGTGGGCAAGAGCAAGGTGTGGAACAACTACGGAATCAACCTGCTCACGAGCGACGACATGACAACCTGGAAGTCGACGACGTTCGACTTCCGCAAGGGGGCGGCCATATTCTCCGACAAAGACAGCCCCGACCCATACCGCGACTACTCAACCGTCAACCGCGTATGGGCCCCGCAGATATTCTGGGACCCCACATACACGTGGCCGGACGGACGCCGCGGCGGATACTTCATATACTTCTCGATGTGGAACCAGGCCGAAGAGAAGTACGACAGGATGTATTACTCGTATGCCGACGAGTCGTTTACCACCCTGACAAAGCCGCGACTGCTCTTCGACTGGGGCTACGCCACCATCGACGCCGACATCAATTACCTTGAAAGCGACGGCCTTTACCACATGATGATAAAGAAAGAGGGAGGCACGCCGGGCCTGTTTACGGCCACCGCCCCCAAGCTAACAGGCCCGTGGAGCGAGCCGGTGGACGACGATTACGTAGACTTCGAGGGCAAGAAGAAGTGTGAGGGCGTGTCGGCCTTCCAGCTGGCGGGCGACTCAACGTGGCTCATCGGCTACATAGAATACTCGTCGAAGCCCAAGAGATACCGTATATGCCGGGCCGACAAGTACTTGCGCAACTTCCACTCGCCGCAAGACATCAAGGGGGTAGAGGCCCCGCAGCACGGCTCGTTCATGCGCCTGACAAAGGAGGAATACGAGCGGCTGGAGCGCTGGGGCGCCGGAAAGTGAGGGCCACAAGGCATTGTGGCCGCCTCGGCCAACCCTCATCTACCATTCTCCCCCGCCCTACGGCAAACAAAAAGAAACAACGAGCCGCGCCAACGGGGCGCGGCCATCATCACAATCAACACGAAATGGAAAAGAAACTACGACCGGCTTCACTCTGCGTGCGCGCAGGATGGAGCCCAAAGAACGGCGAGCCCGTGGAGCCGCCCATCATCCAAAGCACCACATTCAAGTACGACGACAGCGACGAGATGGCCATGCTCTTCGACCTGAAGAAGGAAGGCTACTTCTACACACGGCTGCAAAATCCCACCAACGATGCCGTGGCGGCCAAGATTGCCGCCCTCGAAGGGGGAGTGGGCGCTGTGCTGACGTCGTCGGGCCAGGCCGCCAACTTCTACGCGGTGTTCAACATCTGCGAGGCCGGCGACCACATCGTGGCCTCCAACGAGATTTACGGCGGAACGTTCAACCTGTTCGGCGTGACGCTCAAGAAGCTCGGCATAGAGTGCACCTTCGTCAATCCCGAAGCCGGCGACGACGAGATACAGAAGGCTTTCCGCCCGAACACCAAGGTGATGTTTGGCGAAACCATCTCCAATCCGGGCTGCAAGGTGCTCGACATTGAGCGGTTTGCACGCCTGGCCCACAGCAACGGCGTGCCACTCATAGTCGACAACACCTTCGCCACGCCCGTCAACTGCCGACCGTTTGAGTGGGGGGCCGACATCGTTACGCACTCCACGACCAAGTATATGGACGGCCACGCCACGCAGGTGGGCGGATGTGTGGTAGACAGCGGGCGCTTCGACTGGATGGCCCACGCCGACCGCTACCCGGGGCTGTGCCGCCCCGACGAGTCGTACCACGGACTTGTCTACGCCGAAGCCTTCGGAAAGATGGCCTATACCACCAAGCTCGTGGCACAGCTCATGCGCGACCTCGGCTCCATACCGGCGCCTATGAACGCGTTTCTGCTCAACATCGGGCTGCAGACGCTGCACCTGCGCATGAGGCAGCACTGCGCCAACGCGCAGACGGTGGCCGAGTTCCTCGACGGCGACCCGCGCGTGGCATGGGTAAACTACCCCGGGCTGAAGGGCAACGAGTATCACGAGCTGGCCGAGAAATACCTGCCCGACGGCAGCTGCGGAGTGATTGCCTTCGGACTGAAGGGCAACCGCGACACAGCTATCAAGTTCATGGACTCGCTGAAGATGATTAACATCGTGACCCACGTGGCCGATGCGCGCACCTGCGTGCTCCACCCGGCAAGCCACACCCACCGCCAGCTGTCCGACGAACAGCTGAGGGAGGCCGGCATCGCGCCCGACCTGATACGCCTGTCGGTGGGCATCGAAGACGTGGAAGACATTCTCGACGACATACGCCAGGCCCTCGACAAAATCTGAACGCAGAAAGCCATCGGGGCCGAACGGCCTGAGGCAAAAGCCAGCACGGGCCGTAAGCGAAAGCAGATGCGGAAGGGTTCCGCATCTGCTTTTGTTTTCCGGCCAAGGGGCACGGCCCGTCACGGCATACTGCGGCTGCCCCCGGGCCACTGCGGCACGATGCTCTATGCCACTATGTTTTGCCGTACTGTGCCGCCGTATTGGCCGCCCCGTACAATGCGCTGTGCCACAGCCACTTGCAAAACGGCCCGTTTTATACTGCAAAACGGGCCGTATGGCGTTGAGAAATGGGCCGTTTGACAATGCAATATGGCACGTTTGGCCGCCCGGCTCCGCTTTCGCACCAAAATGCCCACCGTGCGGCCGCCGCTGCGACAGGCCCCCGGCGGCAGGCCGCGGCACTCGAAACCATCAGCAACGACTATGCCTTGGCTCAACCCATAGGCTTTGACTGAATACATCCAAGCATTGTCACAGGCCTCTGCCATGCCCACCTCAATCGGCGCACAGGTAGCAACGAGATGACTATTAGGCAGGACTGACCATCCCACGTGAAGCCAACGGCATTGAAAAAAACGAAGGGGCAGAAAACCGGACAGAGGGGGATTTAAGGTGACATTGGTGCAATATCTGCCAAACGAAGGCACAAGTGATTCATTACATGTCAACCAAACAAGGCCAATAGGGATGCACCGTGGCCGGGAGGCGGGCCGGATTGAGGCAAGGCAACGGGTGGATTTGCATTACATTATATTAATGTGGAACAAAACATGGGCCTCAACGGTGGAACAGCCCGGCTACCACCGAATGGCTGAGGCAACGATACGGCCGGACGGCACGCCGCAACCGGCAGGGTGAACCAGCCGCCCCGACTGTGACCCAGCAGCCGCCGGAACACATGGCGGCATGCAAACATCCGAAGCGAACCGACAGCGCCAAACAGCAACGGCAAGGCTGTCAACAGCCATTACAAATGCTCACGACAGACACAAAAGGCGCAACACACCGGCAAGCCGCGCGAGGCCGAATGGCGACTGTGTTCGCAGACAGCGAAGACAAGAGCCAGACGGAAGCAGAAAATTAACAAAAAGAAAGCATCGGCAGCAAAATTTTCCGATTTTCGTTTGGTGTTTCAAGGGCTTTTTCTTATTTTTGTGACGTTGTAATGACACAATGACACAGTAATAGTTGAACCCTTTAAATATCGGATTACTATGGAGGTGGAGAAAATAATGCAGTCGCTGGAGCAGAAGCATCCGGGCGAGCTGGAGTACTTACAGGCAGTAAGAGAGGTGCTAATCTCGGTAAAGGACGTTTACAATCAGCATCCCGAATTCGAGAAAGCCAAGATAATTGAGCGCATAGTGGAGCCGGAGCGCATCGTGACGTTCCGTGTGCCATGGGTCGACGACCGCGGCGAGGTGCACGTAAACCTCGGCTATCGCGTTCAGTTCAATAGCGCCATAGGTCCGTATAAGGGCGGACTAAGGTTCCACCCGTCGGTGAACCTCTCGATACTGAAGTTCCTCGGATTCGAGCAGACGTTCAAGAACGCGCTCACCACACTGCCCATGGGCGGTGGCAAGGGTGGCTCAGACTTCTCCATCCGCGGCCGTTCAGACAACGAGGTAATGCGCTTCTGCCAGTCGTTCATGACAGAGCTATACCGAGTGATTGGCCCGGAGGAAGACATACCCGCAGGAGACATCGGTGTGGGAGCACGCGAAATAGGCTACCTGTTCGGCATGTACAAGAAACTGACGCACCACTGGAACGGTGTATTGACGGGCAAGGGCCTCGAATGGGGCGGCTCGCGCATACGCCCGGAGGCAACAGGCTACGGAGCGCTCTACTTCGTAAACCAGATGCTTCAGACCCACGGCTACGACATAAAAGGCAAGACCGTTGCCATAAGCGGATTCGGCAACGTGGCTTGGGGAGCAGCCAAGAAGGCCACAGAGCTTGGTGCCAAGGTGATAACGATATCCGGACCCGACGGCTACATCTACGACCCGGCCGGCCTCGACGACGAGAAGATTGCATACATGCTTGAGCTTCGCGCAAGCGGCAACGACGTTTGCCAGCCCTACGCCGACGAGTTCCCGGGCTCGGAGTTCCGCGCCGGACGCAAGCCGTGGGAAGTGAAGTGCGACATCGCGCTGCCATGCGCCACACAGAACGAGCTCAACGGGGCAGACGCCGACCTGCTGCTGGCCAACAAGCCTATCTGCATTGCCGAGGTGTCTAACATGGGATGCACGGCCGAAGCCGCAGAGAAATTCGTTGCCGCCAAGCAACTCTTCGCCCCGGGCAAGGCTGTCAACGCCGGTGGCGTGGCCACATCGGGCCTTGAAATGACCCAGAACGCCATGCGCCTGAACTGGAGCGAGGCCGAAGTGGACGACAAGCTGCACTACATCATGCACAACATACACGACCAGTGCGTGAAGTACGGCCGCGAAGCCGACGGATATGTTGACTACGTAAAGGGTGCCAACATTGCCGGTTTCATGAAGGTTGCCAACGCCATGATGGCCCAAGGCATAGTTTAAGACAAAATTTTCAACGTGAGATACAGGTTAATAGGTATAGCACTAACAACACTTTTAACAGGTTTTGCCTCATTGCACGCCCAGTACGTGCAACGGGGCAAAGCCACTTATTATTCCAAACGAGCCACCGGGGCGCGCACAAGCAGCGGCGAAAGGGTTCACCACGACAGCCTGACATGCGCCCACCGCACCTATCCTTTCGGCACGAAGCTCAAGGTTACCAACCCCGCCAACGGCAAGTCGGTCATTGTCAAGGTTACCGACAGGGGCCCGTTCGCACGCGGACGCATCATCGACTTGTCGTGGAAGGCGGCAAAAGAGCTTGGAATGCTGGCCCAGGGAGTGGCCATGGTCGAAGTGGTGAGGGCCGACAAGATAGTCGTGCCGTTCAAACCGAGCGAAGAAAAGCACGTAATTGAATTTGATTTTGAAAGCAGCAACGTGGCCGAGATGCTGCGCCCTACATGGCAAGAGATGAAGGAAGTGAACCGCCGAACCAGCGCCGGGCAGCAAAACAGGCATCAGGCCAAGCGAAACGACAGCAAAGAAAAGCACAGGCCAACCTCCAAAGTCACCAAGCGACAGGCGTCGGGCAAGCAAAAATGAAAGCCTGCCGACGGCATAACCACTTGCCGACAGCATGGGCCGGCCACAGAGACAAGCGACAGACGCATTGCAGCACCACACCTTTAAGCAGCCAAAGACAGCTATGGCCGGCAACGGCTTTGCCGCCGGCAACTTCCGGCAACGGGCAAAGGCCGTAGGCACGCGGCAATGGCAGACAGCAAGGCGGGCGCCCGTCAGCGCCGCCTCAGCGGCACACGGAACTCCCTAACCTGCGATGTTATCTCCTTGTTGCCCTGCACCACGGCCACCCTTACCACCGCTTCGCCATCCTTTACGCGCGAGTCGGCATAGACAGTTGCCGTATACCGCACGCCACGACCAGGGGCGATGCTCTCTACCCTCAGCGGTGGCGACACGTGGACATGCTTGTTTCCAGTCACCTCGACCACCGTTGGGTTGACATCGTAGAGCGTAATGCCCGAGCAATTCATTATCTCGAAAGACACCTTGCCGTCTTCGCGGCGGCTCAGGGCGCCGTCGCCGCTGGCATCAACAAAAGTGATATTGCGCACTTCCACGTCTTTGTTGACAGCCAGTTTGTAGCCCGGCATGCTGCTGCGCAACTCGTCCACCGACACCGAGGGGGCCACCTGGCGTCCTGCCACGCCCACCCTGCTGTCGCCGCCACCGCCATACGGTGGCACCTGTGCGCCTCCGTCATCGAACACAATGCGGTCGTCGCCGCTGTGGGTAGGGTCAAATCCGCTCTCATCGCTGCCCTGCTGCGGCGGCACATAGGCACTACGGCCGCTCCCGTAGCCCTCGCCATAGTCGCCGCCGCGGCCGTACCGCGAATCGCGGTACTCCATATACCTGCGGTATTCGTCTTGCTTCGCCTTGTCGGCCGACGCCCCCACAGCTGCACCGACCGCCGCTCCGCCTGCCATGCCTACAACGGTGCCAATGTCGCTGCCCCGCGGCCCTCCGGTGATACCGCCTATGGCAGAGCCGAGTATAGAGCCAAACGTGGCTCCAGTGGCTGCCCCCTGGCCTGTATAAGTGCCGCATGAGCCTAATGACAGCGCCACACCCAACAATAAAACGATGCTATTCTTCATATCAATATTGAACATGTTACCGGCGACTAAGATACTAATAATAGTCGGATGTCGTGCAATAAAAAAAGTGAAAAGAACGCCATCATAACACCGTAGGCATGCAAAATATGAAAAAAAGGATATTTCTCGAGCACTCACAGACATAAACCGGCTTCTCAAAACAGCCATTGCCATGGGCCGAAAGGCCTCATGATGCCATCGCCAAACGGCCGTGTGCACTTCAGCGCGAGCGACACGGACGGGCAACAATGCCGCCGCCCACAGCAAAAGCCACCGCGCAGGCAAGATGCCGGGGCTGCCGCGCCACGGTCATCTCACCTTTACTATGCGTATGGCAGCACCCCCTCCGCGCGCAAGCCTTAGGCTCAAGACAGAGGCTGCCGTCACTTCCACCTGCCTGAAGCCCATGGAGTAAGGGTTTGCCTGGTAGTCGGCGCCCTCGCCGTCTTCGTAGACGAAAGCCTCATACACGGCATCCCGGTCGAGGAAATCGAGCTTGAGGCTTATTTCCCTGCTGTCGGAGCCGGTGAGACTGCCCACAAACCAGGTGTCGCCACCGCGCTCCTTGCGGGCGATGGTGACATAACTGCCTATCACCCCGTTGGGAACAACGGTCTTGCTCCATGTGGTCGGGCAACTCTCGATGAACGAAAGGGCCGGGTGAAACTCATAGTTGGCAATCTCGTCGGCCGCCATCTGCAGCGGACTGTAGAGCACAACAAACTCAGCGAGCTGCTTGGCCAGCGTGGAGTGCGGGTGAGTGCCCTCCACCACTTCGCTGAAATTGAATATGGCCGGGGTGAAGTCTACCGGGCCGGCAAGGCACCGCGTAAACGGCAGCGTGGCCGTATGCTCAGGCGGATTGCCCCCGCGAGTGTCCCAGGCGTTGTACTCCTGCCCCCTCACACCCTCCTGCGTCATCAGGTTCGGGTATGTGCGCTGCAAGCCGGTGGGCATTGCCGGCTCATGGTTGTCTATCATTATATGGTGCCTGGCGGCCGCCTCGACCACCTTGCGGTAGTGCCGTATGCCGTATTGCGATGCCGACAGCTCCCTGCCGTCCATCAGACGGCCCACGTATCCGGTCTTTACCACACGGATGCCCATGCTTGCGTACCAAGCAAAAGCCGAGTCCATCTGCTCTTCAATGAGCCGTGCGTTGCCCCACGACTCCATGTGTGCAATGAAGCGCAGGCCCTTGCCGAGGGCATAGTCGGCCACCCCAGCAATGTCGAAGTCGGGGTATGCCTTCAGAAAACTGAGCTGTTCGCCCTGGCCCCAGCCGTAGTTCCAGCCTTCGGCCAGCACCCCGCTGAACCCGTGGCGTGCCGCGAAGTCGATGTATCGCTTAACGTTGGCGGTGGTAGCCCCGTGTTTCGGGCCCATCTCCCATGTGTTCTTCTTCTTGTGGATGCTCCACCAGATGCCCACATACTTGCCCGGCTCGATCCACGAAGTGTCGGTAATGCGGCACGGCTCGTTGAGGTTGAGCATCATGCGCGACGTTATCAGCCCTCCGGGCGTGTCGGCCATCATTATGATGCGCCACGGGCTTTTCATCGATTGCGACGCATACACCTTGGTGCCGTCGCTCCACGGTGTGAGGGCTGTGACGAGAGTAGTGCCGCGCGAAGCCAGGTTGATGCCCGCATAGTCTTCGAGGGCCGCCTCGTGAATGGCCATATACAGGCCCGGTTCATACTCGATGGTGAGCGGCGTGCACACGGTATCGAGGTCTGAAACGCGCTGCCGGGTGTATATACCCTCGAAATACTGCGTACGGTTGGTGGGTATCGACCACGCATAGGCATCGTGGGTCAGTGAAAACTGTGTGACCTCGTCCTTCACGGCAATGCGCCCCACGGTGGGCTGGGCGGGTATCACATAGCGGAATCCTATGCCGTCGTCGAACGCCCTGAACACAATGTCGAGCCGCCTCCGCTTGCCGTGCTTCTGCACGAGGTGCAGAGTGAGCTCATTGTAGTGGTTGCGCACATACTCATCTTCGCCCCACACCTGCCTCCAGGTGTCGTCGTGGCTTGCCGTGTCGGTGCCCGCCACCGCAAAACCGCTGTCGAGCCTGCCGTCGGCCAGCACAAAGCCGAGCGCCGACGGTTTCATCACCGCCGCTCCATCGCGCTCCAACTCGTAGAACACCTTGCCCTTGCTTACGGCAACCGACAACACTATCCGCCCGTCGGGCGAACATATCTTCGTGGCCGCAGCTGCCCTTGCGGACAATACGGCAACCATCATGATTAAGAATACCAATCTGCTCATTGCGTCAATATCATTATTTTCGACAAAGATAATGCAAGCGATGGCAATGTGAGCTTACTCACCTGTTGCCGAGCGCAGCTTATTTTCTACAAAGATATGAGTTTATATTACCACGTAAAAGACCGCCTAACGAAAATCTAAACCAATAAAATTGCAATATATTGATTATCAGCCCATTCATTCGGAAACACCTCTTTGAAATCTAAACATTATCAACCACCGGCGCAAGGAGAAAGCCCATGTCTGTCAAAACCGGCCGTAAGCTGACGAAACAAACACGGCACACTACCGTGAACACCGTCTGGCCCCACTGCCGAAGGGGCGGCGAGCAACAGCAAGCCAAAGCGGCATACAGGGTGCCGGACAAAGTGTGGAACCTCTTTTTAAGCATGGCACAAACGCAAAACAGCCATCAGGCGGCACATCGAACAACCTCGGGAAAATGCCACAAAGGCCGGCCCACGGGCCGCGAGCGCCGCCACCTTGCCGCCGCCACCGGCAAAGGGCCCTGCCAAACGGCCGATATCGCAATGCAGAACGGCCGATATTGCAATGCAAAACGGCCCGTATCGGAAGCCCGAACGGGCCTTATTGCACACTGGGCCGTGGCGCATCTGCCGGCAGGGCCACCGGGCCTGCATCCGCCCCATACCGCTAACAGCCTCAGCCGGGAGACTCAACGGCAGTGACAGAGGCTGCGTCTGCCTCCTGCCACGAGTCGATTGAGGCCACACAGCGCTCAAAGTCGTCCTTGACCACAGAGCGGGCCTTGAGCTTCGAGCGGTAAGTGTAGACAGTGGTGATGCTCGAGCGCAGTATGCCGGCTATCTTGTGGTTGTCGGTTATGCCCAGCCTTATCAGCGCCAGTATGCGCAGCTCGGTGGTAAGCCGTTCGCCCCTGGGTGTAATCTTGCATTCGTCGGAGAGCAACTCGTTCACCTTGTCGACGAAATTGGGGTAGATGCGCAGGAAAGCCGAGTCGAAATTGCCGTAGAACAGCGACGTGCTCTCATTGAAAGCCGCGCTGCTCTTGATGAGCGCATAGAGCGCTCTCATGTCGTGCTCCTTGGCATATCTGTTGGCCAGCTTGCGGTACGACTCGGCCTTGTCTATCAGCACCGAGGCCAGTTCCATAAACCTGCCTATGTATTCTTCCTTAATCCTGTTGCCCTCTTTCATCATGGCGTTGCTCCGCCTGAGCTCGCCGACGGCCTCCTCCAGACGGCCGTTGACGTAGGCCACGGTCTGGTTCGACCTTCGGTAACGCTTCAGCAGCATGTAAACGGCAATCAGCGCCACCACCAGCATGACCGCTATGACCGGCTTCTTGCGCCCCATGTCGCCCTTGCACCCATAGAAGAACGCCAGCTGGCTGGTCTGAATGCTGTAACGGCGGTCGCCGGGCTTCAGTGCCGGCAGGTACTCGAGCAGCATCTGTATGGCGGAGTCGATGTTGCCCTGGTAAGCCCGGTAATCGGCAAGCACCGAAACATAGTCGTACGAACCCCTGTCGGCATTGGCAATAAGCAGCCGCCGGTAGTCCTGCATGTTCTTATGGTAGTCGTCGTTGAACGAAGTCCCGCTGGCAAATTCAGACTTGAAGAGGTAGAGTTCGTTGAGCTGCTTGTAATAACCAACCAGCACATCGCCCTCAAGGCGGCTTGTGTCAATGGCCGCCAGAGCCTTCTCGGCCTCGCCGAAGAGCCCTGCCACGGCCAGGATGTGGGCCATCGACAGCCTGCTGCGGGTGGCGCGCCACCGGTCGCCCATCTTTTCGGCAAGGGCGATGTTCTGCCTGAGATAGCTGAAAGCAGAGTCGTACTTCAGCGTGGAATACTCGTTGTACAGCCTGTCGTTGACGGCATATCGCTCTGCATCGGTCAGCGTGGCGTCTTTCAGTATCTGCACCATGCCCTCGATGTGCCTCATCTTTTCGGCCTCTATGTCGGCCTGACGGGCTATCAGCATGTCAAGCCGGCCGTACAACCGCTGCTCGTCCTGACCCGCAAGGCACACGGTGCACGACAGGGCCAGGCAACACATTATGGTGAGGCATATCTTCATTCTTTCAAAATGTTTAATCCGCTATGATGATTCAAACGAAAAGGGTGCAACCTTTGGCACGTGTTTCCGAACATAATTTATATAATGTCATGCCGATGCAAACAGCCGCAATGTGAGCTTGCCCACTGATTGCGTGCTGACGGTAAACCTTTACAAAGGTATGAAAATATATATTCCCGGCAAATTTTAAACTGAATAAATATCCGCAAGCCCAACCCGACACCGCACTATACAGACATCCCAACCATTTTATGCGCCGTTTGGCACAGCCGGCACACGCAGTCACCCTTGTGCCCCCCACCATGATTCATGGCTACAGAGCCAGCCCGACCCGCAGGAGGCCATGCCACGGCAGACTGGCACGGCAGCCACCGGTGCGTAAAGCACGGCATACGGCACGTCCGTGGACACGGCTGCCACACACCTACGTGGCGCATGAACGGCGCCACACGAATGGCGACAGGCCCCAACCCTACGGAGGGGGCGCTACGCAATGAGTCACCAACAGCCACGGCAGCCATGCCCCGATTGGTCTTGGCGCGACAAATATTCTTACGGATGCGAGCATAGCAAATGAAATTTTTGGGCATTTAAACTCTTTTTTGTAAGTTTGCCTGACAAACGACAAAACCTAAAATCACTTGCACAGAGCAAACAATGAAATACTTGATGCTACCCCAGGCCGACCGGCCTCGGCTGCTCCCATTCTATTTTGCGGTCGAGGAATATGTGGCCAACACCTATACCGACGACGACTATTTCTTCATCTGGCGCGTGGAACCCACGGTGATGCTTGGTCGCAACCAGCTCGTGGAGAGCGAGGTGAACACAGACTACTGCCGTGCCAACGGCATACACATCTTCAGGCGCAAGAGCGGCGGCGGATGCATCTATGCCGACATGGGCTGCATGCAGTTTTCTTACATCTCCGACGCCGGCAACGTTGAAGCGGCCTTTCCGCGGTACATGGAAACAGTGGCTGCCATGCTGCGCTCTGTGGGCGTGGACGCCGAACGGTCGGGGCGCAACGACATACTCGTTGGCGGGCGCAAGGTGGCCGGCAGCGCATACTACCGCATTGGCCGGCGCAGCGTTTTGCACAACTCGCTGCTGTTCGACACCACCCTCGACCACCTGTCGCAGGCCCTCAACGTGCCGAAGGAGAAGCTGCAGAGCAAGGGCGTGGCCTCGGTGAGGCAGCGCGTGACAAACGTAAGCGACCACACGCGGCTCACCATCGACGAGTTCATCGCCCACGCCCGCCGCCACTTCTGCGGCGACAGCGTGAGGGTGCTGTCGGCCGACGACATGGGCCGCATAGCCGAGATTGAGCGGAGGCTGGCCTCGCCGGAGTTCGTCTACGGCAAGAATCCCCGCCACGCGGTGGTGAGGAAGATGCGCTTTGCCGACGTGGGCACCATCGAGGCTTACATAGAAGTGAAGAACAACGCCATAGCAGACATCAACTTCGTGGGCGACTTTTTCATGTCGGGCGACATCGACAACCAACTGATCGCCCCGATGCTGCGCCGCCCGTTCACCCGCGAGGGCGTGGCCGAGGCCCTGGCCGGCACCGATGTGGGGGCCGTTGTCAGGGGGCTTACGGCCGACAGGCTGCTCCGCCTGCTCTTCGGGCGGCCTGCCCACGTGATGAAACCCGACTGGCTGAAGATAGACCTGCGCACCAAGGGGAGCACGGGCGAGACGGCCGGCATAATAGAGCGGCACAGGCTCAACACCATCTGCACCAGCGGACTTTGCCCCAACCGCCACGAATGCTGGGCGGCACGCACGGCCACAATCATGATTGGCGGCGACGTGTGCACGCGCAACTGCCGCTTCTGCAACACCATGTCGGGCCGCCCGAAGCCACTCGACCCCATGGAGCCCGGCCATGTGGCCGCCACGGTCAAGGCTCTCGGACTGCGCTATGCCGTCATCACGTCGGTAGACCGCGACGACCTGCCCGACTATGGGGCCGCACACTGGGTGGAGACGATAAAGGCCATAGGGCGGCTCAACCCCGAGACACGCATCGAGGTGCTGCTGCCCGACTTCATGGGGCGCGCCGACCTGCTGGGAATGGTGCTCGACACAAGGCCGTATGTGGCGGGGCACAACCTGGAGACCGTGCGCAGGCTTACGCCGTCGGTGCGCAGCGTGGCCAGCTATGACAGGAGCCTCGACGTGCTGCGCAACATCGCGGCCCGCGGAATAAGCGCCAAGACGGGGTTCATGGTGGGGCTGGGCGAGACCGACGAAGAGGTGGAACAAACCATGGACGACATTCTTTCAACCGGTTGCCGCCGCCTGACCATAGGCCAATACCTGCAACCAACGGCCCGCCACCTGCCCGTGGCGGCATACATTCACCCCGACAAGTTTGCCGACTACCGCAAGACGGCCCTAGCCAAGGGCTTTGAGCACGTGGAGAGCGGCCCGCTGGTGCGCTCGTCGTATCACGCCGAACGCGCCGCGACCGACTGACGCCAACGCAGGCCGACAGCCGAGGCGCACGCTGTGGCCGACAGCCCCCACGCCCAGGCCACAACCGCTCAGGCCACGCTACAGGCCGGCGACATCGTCGGCACGACGGACATCGGCGTCAACAAGCAACAAACTGCCAAGGCCTAAGCCTCGACCATCAGCGAGCAAGCATTAGAGGCAAGGCAAAACAACTGCAGACAATAACCAAAACCGATAATAACAACATTAACCAATCATGCTAACAAAACAATTATGTACAAAGCAAAAAGATTGAGGGAAGTGCCCATAGGGATTCTTCTCGCATTGGCTGGAGCAGGTTTCCAGTCATGCAGCGATTCTGATTTCGACCCTGTAGACAATCAGAACCCTACCATAAACATTGCCGCCAAGACCATACACGTGGAACAAGGCAAGACCTTCAGCATCAAGGGAAATGTGAAAGATGCCGATGGCATCAAGAGCATCGGACTGAGTAATGTTGAGATGCAACTGGTTAAAACCATCGACTTGCTTGACATCTATGGCGATTCGCTGGTTCACGACTACAATCTCGACTACAGTTTCAAAGCCGCCGACACATAGGAAGAGGGCAAATCGTTTGCTCTCGAGATTACCGCAGAAGACGTGATGGGCAACAAAACCACCGAAATACTGAATGTAAAAACCGACGGCGACAGCAGCAACCCGGTATTCACACAAGCCCCGGCCGGCGAAATCACTGTCCTTGTACAGGATGGAAAAGCCACGCGACTTTGACCCTTTTGGCCAAGCAGGATTTGCCCACCTTTGGCTACAATATGATTGACCCTTTAAAGTCCTGGTGTTGGGGGGTCAATTTTATTTTAACGTGAGTTCGATGAATTATAACTATTTGTAAATTTGGTGATTAGCGAAA
>OGCN01000099.1_pt1 | contig 140447 bp, 114 predicted proteins | sample 1570181 | NCBI WGS metagenome assembly OGCN01 (sample SAMEA4370584, study PRJEB24528) | human gut metagenome | reverse complement strand
AAAAACATCGACACATGCAAACTAAACAACCTGATAATCAGATAAATACAAACATCAAAAACTAAATCCTGTTAAAGAAATTTTGATGCGTTTTCTCTGCAAAAATTTTCAAGAAAAAGTAAGATAAAGAAACAGAAATATTTATTAAGCCTACCAATTTAAAAGACTTTATTATAACAAATTAAATATGCACTAAAAATCACATTGACGCAATCTAGTATACACCACTAGAAAATATCCCTTTTACCATTTACGGCATAACAAAATTTTCTATCTTTGCAGTATTTAAGAATAAAAATGCCAATCATAACATGTAAAAATACAAACCTATTGAGTGCATTTAAAAATAATTTTGCAAATACAATATATGAAAATAAACATATAATGACACATAAATATACTTTTATTGATTTGTTCTCAGGGTGTGGAGGCCTGACTGAAGGATTTCTTCAATCCGGATATTTCAGATCATTAGCACATGTTGAATGGGAAAAACCTATGGTAGAGACTTTACGTCATAGACTAGTTACACATTGGAATTATACCCCTAAAGAAGCCTTGAGAGATGTTGTGCTATTTGACGTACAAAAGACAGATGAACTAATCAATGGAAATTGGTCTGAAGAAACTTTATCTAAATACAAAGGAGATAATCATAAGGATTTTATTCATGGAGGATTAAAAGAAATTATAGGAGAAAATAAAGTAGATGTTATTATCGGTGGTCCGCCTTGTCAAGCATACTCTATACATGGCCGTGCTACAGATAAAAATTCTATGCAAAATGACTATAGAAATTATCTCTTTGAAAGCTTTGTAAGTATTGTAGATTTTTTTAAACCTAAAATGTTTGTATTTGAGAATGTCCCTGGTATATTAAGCGCAAAGCCTGGAGGGAAACATGTAACCGAACGCATTTTTGAAGCGTTCAATGCAATCGGTTACGAAATTCGTTCTCCTGAAGAGCTACGCAATTCCATATTTGATGCTGTACAATTTCAAGTACCACAATATCGTAAAAGAGTTATTATTTTAGGAATAAAAAAAGGAAGTTGCCTAAACTTAAACAGTTTATATGATTCAATAAAAGCTGAAGAATCGCCTTTACCTATAAAAACTGTAAAAGATGCTATTGGAAATTTTCCACATATTTATCCCTTAAAAGAACCACAGAAAGAGGGACGCATTAATATATCTCATAAAGTGAGTAACGAAAGAAAAGAAATAACTCAACACATTCCGAGGTATAATTCTTTAAGAGAAATAAAGATATTCAAAGAATGGGTGGAAAAAAGGATGAACTATATATCGCATAAAGAGCAAGTTGACTATTATTATCAAGCCACAGGACACAAAACTTTGTATACAAAGTATAAAAACTTAGAGTGGGATAAACCGTCTCATACAATTGTAGCACATTTAAGTAAAGATGGGATGATGTTCATTCACCCTGATGCGCAACAGGCTAGAAGTATAACAATACGAGAAGCTGCGACGTTAATGAGTTTCCCTTTGGATTTTGAATTCATAGGATCTAATTCATATTGCTTTAAAATGATTGGCAATGCTGTTCCTGTATTATTGGCTAAAGGTATTGCAAATGCCATTTATAAAGAACTTAGAAAAAATAATATATGAATATATTGATTGCATGTGAAGAAAGTCAAACTATATGTAAGGCTTTTAGAAAACGAGGATATAATGCATTTAGTTGTGATATTCTAGAATGTTCTGGCGGACATCCGGAATGGCATTTTAAAGAAGATGTCCTTCAAGTTATCCCTAATCATGGAGGAACATTGGAAACTGGGGAGAAATATTATTTACCTCATGGAGAGAATTGGGATTTAATGATTGCACACCCACCATGCACATACTTATCAGTTAGTGGAGCAAGATGGCTTTATCATCCAGATGATGCCAATTTACCAATAGAACAACGAAGAGAACATCCTAATCATCCAGGAAGAAGAAAAGCTAAACAAGAGGCCATAAAATTTTTTATGGAATTTACTAAAACAGATATAAAGCATTGGGCTATTGAGAACCCTGTTGGTTGTATGAGTGCGGAATATAGGAAACCAGACCAAATAGTTCAACCTTTTTGGTTTGGAGATTCAGCATCAAAAAAAACATGCCTATGGTTACACAATCTTCCCTTATTACAACCTACAAATATAGTAGATGAAGGTCCTAGGGTTGTACTATCAAGTGGCCGTTCTTTACCTAAATGGTATTCAGACTCATTTAATACAAAAATATCAACAGAAGAAAGAAGACGTTTAAGAAGTAAAACATTCCCAGGTTTCGCAGAAGCTATTGCTGAGCAATGGGGCAAATTTATTAATCCATGATTTATATTTCTAAATTTCGTGCCAATGATTTAAACCCTAGCAAAGGGAAACAAATAGAATTTAATAAGAAAGTGATAGAAGAATTCTTTCATTTTACTAATAATGACTATTTTGTAGAATTTGAATGTTGCTCAATTAATAACCCGACCATTAAAACAAATGTCAAAACACATTTAAGGTTAAGTCCAGCAAGAGGTGATTATAAGATATATCAAAATGCTGACAGCTCCATAGATTTAAAAGATTATCTTCTTGAAAAATTGCAACTAAATATCAGCAATATTGATGACTATTTCGCTATCAAAGAAAAGGGAATAAATAAATATGCATTCTATTATATTCCCAAAAATTCATTATTTGATAATTTTTTCCAAATAGCCAACAATAATCCGATTCTATTCCTTTCCCAAGAAAAGGAAGAAAAAAACATTGCATCAAAAGAAGGGTTGCAGATTATTTTTTACGGTGCTCCGGGTACAGGTAAGTCATACACCATTAATGAAACAACCAAGGATGAAAGTGTTATCCGTACCACATTCCATCCTGACAGTGATTATTCCACATTTGTCGGTGCCTACAAACCTACGACCATCCAAGTAACGATGCGTGACGTAGCTGGTCATAAGATTATCGAAGGAGGAGAAGAAGTCAAGGAAGACCGGATTGTATATGAATTTGTCAATCAGGCTTTTCTTCAAGCCTACATACAGGCATGGAAATTCTATGCAAAAGCGGCTGAGGACGCAGAACCTCAAAAGCAATATCTCATTATCGAAGAAATCAACCGAGGTAATTGTGCCCAAGTATTCGGCGATTTGTTCCAACTTCTTGACCGAAATTCTACAGGATTCTCTGACTACCCCATCTATACAGACACCGATATGAAAAAGCAGCTTTGCAAAGCGTTCGATGGGCTTTCCATTCCTCAGTCTGAACGAATCAATAACTTATACAACGGGCGACAAATTACAGAGCAGGTACTGAAAGGAGAAATTCTGCTTTTGCCGGACAATCTTTATATATGGGCTACCATGAATACCAGCGACCAGTCACTCTTCCCTGTGGATTCAGCTTTCAAACGCCGTTGGGAATGGCAGTACATGCCTATAGGAAAGGGTTATGATGATAATGGAAACGAGCTGAACTGGAAAATCAGTGTAGGTACTAACGAATACGACTGGTGGTCATTCATTGAAAAAATCAATCTTCAGATTGGCTCAACCACCAATTCAGAAGACAAAAAATTAGGTTTTTTCTTTTGCAAAGCCGAAAACGGCTATATCAGTGCAGAAACCTTTGTGGGAAAAGTCATCTTTTATCTATGGAATGATGTATTCAAGGATTATGGATTCGACGGAACCATCTTCAAGGATACAGATGGAGGTACACTTTCTTTTGACAAGTTCTACAAGGCTGACAGAAACGGTAAAGCTATTGTGCAGAATGAGAAAATTGACTTATTCTTGAACAATCTAGGAGTTGAAATAATCAACGAGGAAGAAAAAGAAGAAGATGAAAAAGCTGATCAATCAGGTACATATACCAAAAGGCATCTACAAGTAGTATTCCCTAACGGAGAAATCATTGAACACAATAATTCTACTACTACACTTCTAGAAGTTATCAACAAAATCGGACCAAGTAAGGTAGAGGCTCTAAATATACTTATCTCAGGTTATAAATTAATTAGTAAAACTCCAATAACCGATGATAAAGGTTATGGACAATCCCAAAGAAGCATAAAAGATGGATATCTGGTTCTCACAAAATTCTCTACGGATGCCAAACTGGCCAAAATACAAGAGATATCAGATAAACTAAATTTAGGTCTAAAAGTCAAAGTAATTGAAATGTAAGAAGATTCATGAAAATCATCATAGAAGGACATCAATATCTTGCGGCAAACGTAAAAGACATTCTCCACGGCATTGATGCTTTGGAAAATGTAGAGGGCTACGTGGTTCTGAATTACGTAGGTTATTTTTACAATACCCAACTGCACGACTGCGTATTTATCTTGCCCAAGGTTCTTCTGGAAGATATCGATGGAAAAGAACTGGTTTTCGGTAAATATAAACCGGAGGACATCATTCATCTTGATAAAAACGACCAGCTTACTCAGAAAGAAAAGAACTTCATTTATGAGTTTTCCGTGTGGATTTACCGCACAATTGATGTATTCAGGACAGACCAAAACAACCAGACGGACATCGTATATCACAAAAAGATTATTCAAATCGGAAAAGGCAGTCGCAGGTTAAGCAACACGTTCCTGGACATACTGCTCTCGCTTATTCAATTCAACAAGGACAACCGAAACTTTTTCTTCTTCATCTTGAAAAACCTGCATTCAGGATACAACAAGATAAATTGGACACGTACCATAGGCACAACCACCGCCATCGTTCAAAACAATCATCCTGTATACCTGAATCCAGTCAACAAAAAAAGGCAGATAAATTTTGACGAGGAACTTTTGATTATATTTTTCTCCATCCTGAACTACATCGGTGACCATTACGGATTTGCCAAAGAAATAGACTGTCACTTTAATCTGATCAAGGGGAAACAGTTTGAAACATACTTGAGCGGAATCGGTAAAACACGTCTGCTGCAAATCAAATACAAGTATTTCTCCGATAAGGCACTGGAATTATGGAATCTTTGCTATGCCTTTTTTGATGCGGCAAGACAGGTACAGATAAATACGGATTTGCAGGAATACCTGCTGGTAAAGAATTTCAACATCGTTTTCGAGGCGATTATTGATGAACTTATTGGTGACAAGAATATTCCTGACGGACTGAAGGAACAGGAAGACGGCAAGCTGGTAGACCACATGTACACCTACAAGAGTCTGACAACTACCGAGGAACAGCCTATCTACTACATAGGTGATTCTAAATATTACAAGAGAGGCAATGCCATAGGTCGCCACTCTGTGTACAAACAGTTCACTTATGCACGCAATGTGATTCAATGGAACCTAAACCTCTTCATGAATGGCGAGGACGAGAAAGTCAACCTGTCCAAAGCAAAAGGTGTCTCCAAACTGCGGGATGACCAGACTGAAGGTTATAACATCATTCCAAACTTCTTTATCAGTGCCCGTCTGAATGAGGAACTAAACTACAAAGAAAAACTGCAAATCACTGACAAACAGCACACTTATTTCTGTAACAAGCAATTTGACAACAGACTGTTTGACCGCGATACTTTGCTTGTATGCCATTATGACGTGAACTTTCTTTATGTGGTTTCTTTATATGCTAGAAACAATGCCTTGCAAAAAGATTCATGGAAGGCCGCAGTCAGAGAGAAATTCCGACAGGAAATACAGAAAATGCTGGAAGATAATTTCCAGTTCCATGCCATGAAGGCACGTAGCGGAGTAAACGCAGCATCCTATATCAAAGAGCACTTCCAGGAATTGCTTGGAAAGATTTATACTCCCTATCCGGAAAAAGATATTTATTCTCTGGCTCTCAGCAAAGACTTTCCAGATGAAAACAGGATTCTGCTGGACAAATTGGGTAAATATTTTGTCATTCAGGAATGTAAAATGGGAGAAGATCCAAGGCCGATGTTTGAACAGTATGATTCGAAAACACATAGCGCAATTCCAACAGAAATGGTAACCTCTGTAAAAAATGTGTTTACAGGACTTATCCGTGTCAAGGATGAGGATTATGAAACTTTCCGCACCCATCAGGCCCAACTATACACGATGGAAAAAATTCCGCCAACTAATCTGATTGAAGTCAAATACTTCCTGCCTATGGTGAGCGGAAAAATTGACGGCTTCTATCAAATAGAGAAACTACAGTTCGGCAGTTACAAAGACAAAGAAGGTAATACACAACCTTGCCTGAAGTTCAAGCTGGGGAAATATATTCATATCGGAGATACCTGGAAATCTATTTATGAGATAATGCGCCCGGGAGAGGTTATCTCCATTGAGGATGTAATCAAGATGTATAATTACATAAAATAGCAAAACAGAATCATGGACATCCTCTCTCAAGACCAGCGACACAAAAACATGGCTGCCATTCACTCGGCCAACACCAAGCCGGAAATGATAGTCAGAAAGTACCTGTTCGCCCACGGATTCAGGTACCGTCTGAACCATCCGCGTCTACCGGGGCGTCCGGACATCGTGCTGCGGAAATACCGTACCTGTATCTTTGTCAACGGATGTTTCTGGCACGGACATGAGGGGTGCAAATATTATGTCATCCCCAAAACCAACACGGAATTCTGGACACGAAAAATCACACGCAACATAGAACGTGACAAGCAGGTGCAGCAGAAACTGGCACAAATGGGCTGGCACTGCATGACGATATGGGAATGTGAGCTGAAACCTCAGAAACGGGAGCAGACGCTACTGGCTCTGGAATATACGCTCAACCATATTTACCTGAAAGACCACGCCGTGAGCTACTCCATCGAGGAAGAAGAACCGTTCATGGCTGCGGAAGATACAGAAGATACCTATCACACAAACAATCCCGTCAGTCCTGAATAAAGTTACGGCTGGAAGAGGTTGACTGCCTCTTTATCTCCTCCACCACCCTCACATCCGCCGGAAGCCACGCCACACTCTCCAGCTCCTCCCGCTTCAGCCAGGCGGCGTTCTCATGCTCCTTCAGCACCAGGCTACCGGAAACCACCGAGCAAAGGTAGCAGTGCATGGTGAGGTGGAACGACGGATACTCACAGTCCACCGTGGTGAGGAAGGCATCCACCCGGATGTCCGTGTCCAGCTCCTCGCGGATTTCCCGCACCAGGGCCTCTTCCCTGCTCTCGCCCGGCTCCATCTTCCCGCCGGGAAACTCCCAGTAATCCTTGAACTCACCGTAGCCGCGCTGGGTGGCGAAGTACTTCCCGTCTCGGACGATGACCGCCGCCACCACCTCGATGCGCTTGCCCACCACATACGTCTCTCCTTCCTGCCGGATGCTCCAGAACGGGACGGACTGGGCGTCGGTGAACTCTTTCATCCGCCAGGCCGATTCGAAGCCGCTGGCCACGAAATGCATGGGCACGAACAGGCCGACCTGAAACACGTCGAGAAACTGACGGGCCCCGCGGGTGTAGCCGTTTCCGATGCGCCCGTCTACGGGGAACATCACCACGTCGAAACGGTCGGTGAGCTTGCGGATGTCTTTCAGCTCGCCCAGGTAACGTTTCTCTTCCTTCAGAGGGTCGATGTCCATGCCGAAATCGGGACTGTAGACCGTACCTCCGTAGTAGTCGTCGGTCAGGAAGCGGGCGTACCAGTTGTTCAGGTCGCCGGCATGGAAGATGCGCTTGCCGCCGGTCTCAATCACCCACGACACGCCGCTGTCGGTGCTTCCGGTGGCGGCCACGTGCACCAGCTCGTCTGCCCACGTAGCTCCCTTGCCCAGCCAGGCGTCGGCTTCGTCCTTCTGCGCGCGTCGGTGCTTCAGGATGTCTTTCGAAAGGATGTAGCGGAGGTTCGTCTTCACGGTCCGCCAGGAGAAGATGTCGCGGTTGAAATGGTCTTCGTGGAAATGGCTGGAGAAGACGTACATCGGCTTGGGCGACCGCAGCAGACGGGGCATCACGCCGGCAGGGTCCATCCAGTAATCAAACACGAGGATGCAGCGGTCGGTCTCGAGGGCAAAGCCGCTGTGGAAGATATAGATGAGTTGCATAGGTTTCTTGAATAGTTTATGCAAAGATAGCGTTTTTGCCGGGAATTACTATCTTTGTACCCGACAAGCCATCCAATGAAGACTACAAGACAAAATACCCAACGCCTGCAGTGGGAAACCGACCCGCTCTACCGACTGATCAGGGCCATCAAGAACGTGATGGACCGGTATTTTCTGGACCCTCTCATCGGCCTGCTTTTCCCGACGGCAGGCGACATCTTCTCGTCTGTCATGATGCTGCCTTTTCTTGCCGTGTCCCTGTTCAGAATCAAGTCCATCCCTCTCACCCTGGCCATCGTCTACAACATGCTGACGGACATGCTGCTGGGCATCATCCCGCTCTGGATTGGCGACCTGCTGGACATTTTCAGCCGCTCGTACACCAAGAACTTCCGGCTGATTGTGGGCTTCGTGGAGGGCGACCAGGAAATCATCCGGGAGGTGAACCGCAAGGCCGTGCTCACCGCCGTGGGCATCCTGCTGCTGTGCGTGCTCATCTACTGGCTTGCCAAAGCGGTGGTCTATCTCAGCGCGGAACTGTGGGGATGGGTGCAGGGATTGTTTTAAGGACAAAGCGGAATCCCACATTTTTTTGTACCTTTGACCGTTGAAACGATTCACCTACAAGTCATGAACAAGAAAATACTGATTGTCGGGGCCAACGGGTTTACAGGGCGTCACCTGCTATATGCTTTTGCAAAGAAACCCGACTGGCAGGTCACCGGTTGCTCATTGCATCCGGACATTTGTCCGCCGGCACACGGCTACCGTTTTCTGGAGACGGACATCACGAACGAAGCGGAACTAAAAAAACGGATGGAGGAAGTGCAGCCCGATGTGGTGGTCCACACGGCGGCCCTTTCGGCCACAGATTATGCCGAGACGCATCCAGCCGAAGCCGAGGCGGTGAACGTGAATGCCGTGGCCAGCCTGGCTACCTTGTGTGCGCAATACGGCAGCCGGCTCATCCACCTGTCTACCGATTTCGTGTTCGGAGGAGACACCTGCCAGCTGTACACCGAGGAGGATACGCCCTCTCCTGTCAATTACTACGGCCACACGAAATGGGAAAGCGAGAAGGTGGTGGCCTCCATCTGCCGGAACTATGCCATTGCCCGCATCGTAGTGGTGTACGGAGCTCCTTATCCGGGACAGCATGGCAACATCGTCTCGCTGGTCATCCAGCGTCTGCGCAACCACCAGGAGATACGGGTGGCAGACGACCAGTGGCGCACGCCGACTTATGTGGGCGACGTGGTGCAGGGCATTGAGAAGCTCGTCGCACAACCGGTCTGCGGCATCTATCACCTCTGCGGCGGAGAATGTATGACCGTGGCCGACATGGCACTGCGCACAGCCGACACACTGGGCCTGGACCGTTCGCTCATCCTTCCGGTGCACACGGCCGCGATGCAGGAAAAGACTCCCCGTCCCCGGTTCAGCGGACTGAGCATCGAAAAGGCCCGACGGGACCTGGGCTATCGGCCACACACCTTCGAAGAGGGCATCAGAAGGATGCAACTGGACGATTCCTCGCGGCGGAAATAGAACGGTTTCCGGAAAATCCGTATCTTTACGCCAAAATCATTTGCAAATGGGAAAAAAAGAATACATGCAGGCCAACAAGGACTGGCTGGCCGAAAAGGCAAAGGAAGAGGGAGTACAAGCCCTCCCCAAGGGAATCTACTACAAGGTACTGGCTTCGGGTGCGAACGACGGCAAGCATCCCACGCCGCGGAGCATCGTCACCGCACACTACACGGGATGGACCATCAACGGGAAGAAGTTTGACAGCAGCCGCGGAGGGGCTCCTGCCGCTTTCCGCCTGAGCGACCTCATTGAGGGATGGATCATCGCGATGCAGCAGATGTGCGTGGGCGACAAATGGGAGATTTACCTCCCGGCAGAGATGGGCTACGGCAAGTTCTCACAGCCCGGCATTCCCGGAGGCTCCACCCTGATTTTTGAGATTGAATTGTTGGGAATAGCGTAAGGGCATCCTTTCTACAGCTTTTCCAGAAAGGCACTCGGCACATAAGCCGTCGCCATCGAAAACAAACCATCGACCACCACGGCCACCCGCTGCTGTCCACGGTAGCGGGCTACACGGCCTGTCACCCCCTCAAAGGCCCCGTGCACAACCCGTACCAGCTGGCCTTCCCGGAATTTACTCACGTCGTCGGGTACAAAGAGGATGTCTTCATTCTCGGAATCACAGATAATCTTGAGGCTTTCAATCTGGGCGTCGGGTATCACAAGAGGACTTGTCACCGTTCGTGTGCCTACATGGGAATGCCCGCAATAGAAACGGAGGAAAGAAAGGTCGGCATTCTCTCCCAGCAGATGCCTTATCTCAGCCTCCAGCCCATAGACAAACAGGAGGTTGGGGATGCGCGATTCTTCCACGCTCCTTTTCTTCCCGTCCACCAGTTTCATCCGCTTGATTGTCGGATAAAAGGCCGTTCTTCCCTGGCAGACCATATAGTCGTATGCCTTTTTCTCCCGCCCGTAAGTGGCACGAAGCGCATACCAGTGAGGCTGGGGTCGGAACCGTTTGAGAGTCTTCAGTCCGGACGTATCTCCCATCTGCTTTTCACCGGAAGATGCATTTACGGTTCCTCCGTATTCATTCTTGTCATTCATTTTTCCCTTCGTCTAACGTTTTTCCGTTCCCCGGAAAGGGGTATCGGCTGTGACGAATTTATAAAAATGACACTGGATTTCCGGACGGGGAAATCCCGGTTTACGCCTGCGCGGTCGGTTAGGACGCTTATCTGGTCAAAAAAGACAGGCAGTCCGTCTGATTTTTCCGGAGGATAAAGTGGGCCGGGCGCTTTTCTCTCCGCCATGAAGCAGGAATGGTTTATGGCGGCAATTGGTTTTCCCAAGAATAAATCGTAAATTTGCCAGAGAATAAACGGAGGAAAGACGATGAAAGAAGAAGTGATTGAACTGGATTCAGTGGAAAAATACAACCGGCTCTTCGGGCTGGAGACCCTGCACCCGATGGTCAGCGTGGTCGACTTGTCGAAGGCTACGCGGTGGCCGCAGGAGTTTAAAGTCAACTATGGGGTGTATGCCCTGTTCCTGAAAGAAATCTGTTGCGGAGACATCACCTACGGACGCCAACCCTACGACTACCAGGAGGGGACGATTGTCTGTTTCGCCCCGGGCCAGGTGGCCTCTTTCCGCATGAAGGAAGGCACACTGCCCCAATGCCACGGACTGCTGTTTCATCCGGATTTTATCCGGGGCACGCAGCTGGGAAGGGACATCAAGCATTACTCCTTTTTCTCCTACGAAACCCGCGAGGCGCTGCACGTGTCGGAGGACGAACGGCGCACGGTGATGGACTGCCTGCAAAAGATTGACACGGAACTGCGACGCCCCGCCGACAAGCACAGCCGCCGCCTGATTACGGCCAACATCGGACTGCTGCTGGACTACTGCATGCGCTTCTACGAACGGCAGTTCACCACGCGCGAGGCTTCCAACAAAGACATCATCGTACGCTTTGAACAGTTGCTCGATGAGTATTTCGACAGTCCGGCACCGCAGGAAGAGGGACTGCCTACGGTGAAATACTTTGCGGAGAAGGTTTTCCTCTCACCCAACTATTTCGGCGACATGATCAGCCGGCAGACGGGACGGACGGCCTCGGAATACATTCAGGGAAAGGTGATTGAAAGGGCGAAGGAAATGCTGCTTTCCACCACCAAGCCCATGAGCGAGATTGCCTACAGCCTGGGCTTCCAGTACCCGCAGCACATGAGCCGCATGTTCAAGCGGCTGGTGGGACACACCCCGAACGAATACCGGAGCCAGTGCGGATAAACTTATCCGTACAATATTTCTCTGATTGATTTATCACACCCCGGTCCCGGCCTCTGGCTGGGACTTGTTGTTTCCGCCCTGCCCGCTCTCGGCATACTTGGAAGGGGAAACGCCGAACATGTCCGTAAAATGCTTGCGGAAGGTAGGCAGGTCGTTGAAGCCTACGCGCTCGGCCACTTCCGTCACCGAGAGACTGGTTTCCATCAGCAGCAAGGCGGCCTTGGTCATACGGATGTGGCGAATCAGTTCCACGGCCGAAAGGTCGGTATGCTGCTTCAGCTTGCGGTAGAGGGTGGCAAGGCTCATGTGAAGTTCCCCAGACAGCACCTTGACATTGAAATCGGGATTGCTGACATTCGCCTCGATGCAAGCCCACACCTTCTGCATAAATTCGCTTTCCGTGCTTTCCGGTTTCTCCGTCGAAGCTGACGCGGCAGACGACGCATGCAGCAACGTACGGGTGTAAATCTGTTTCAGACGACGGCGCATGTCGAGCAGACAGGCTATCTTGGCCAGCAGCACTTCCGGATTGAACGGCTTGCGCAGGTAGTCGTCGGCTCCCCGCCGGGAGGCTTCCACGCTGTCTCTGTCCTCGGCCTTGGCGGTGAGCATCAAGACGGGGATGTGGGCCGTTTCCTTCCGCTTGCGCAGTTCGGCACAGCAGGTGAACCCGTCCATCACAGGCATCATCACATCCGACAGCACCAGGTCGGGCACCTGCTCCACGGCAATCTTCAGACCTTCTTCTCCGTTTTCGGCCTCCAGCACCCGATACTGCTTCCGCAACAATTCACACAGGTAGTGACGCATGTCGGTATTGTCTTCAATTACAAGTACCGTCTGGCGGGCGGCAGACAACTTTTCCTCCTTCGCCTCTGCAACATGTTCCGATGTCGCAGGGAAAATCATTTCCGGCACAACAGAGGAGACTTCTGGAGCAACGACGGCCTCTGAACTTTCTTCCCATGTACAGTCGTCTTCACTGAAATGCGATTTTCCTTCGGGCAGGTACACACAGAACAGACTGCCCTTGCCCGGCTCGCTGTCCACGGTGACCCGTCCGTGATGCATCTCCACGATGTGTTTCACGATTTTCAGGCCAATACCCACATGCGTAGAAACAGCGGGTGCTTCCTTTCCCGTCACGAAGGGGTCGAAGATATGCTGCAGGAGAACACTATCAATGCCTTTTCCGGTATCGCTCACCGACAGACAGCAGAAATATTCCCCGTCTATTTCTTTCCGTTCCACCTTCAGACGGATTTTCCCTCCTTCCGGCGTGTATTTGAACGCATTCGATATCAGGTTCTGCACCACCGATGAAAGTTTCTCCCGGTCGGCCCATACTGGCACACAGTCCGGCGCCAGTTCCCAGGCGTAATCTATCTTCCGTTCGGCAGCCAGCGACTGGAACCCCTGCGCCACATCCACCAGCAAGGCTTCCACATCCACCTGCGACAGACAGAGCTTCACCATCCCGGCCTCTGCCTTCTGGATGTAAAGCAGGCGGTCGGTCAGGGTATGCAGCCCTTCGGCGTACTTGAACATCATGGACAGCTTGGCATAGAAAGGATGCGAAGTGGGTGTCTTGTGCAGGAGCTCACGCAAAGGAGCCAGTATCAGGGTAAGCGGGGTACGCAGCTCATGAGCCGCCATCGTGAAGAAATCTTCCCGCTCCTTGCGAAGCTCGATTTCCTTGTTGCGCTCCATGTTCACCGTAAACAGTTCGTGCTCCAGCCGCAGTTCATACTGCACGCGCTTTTCTTTCAGCCGAACCCGGTGGATATAGACCAACAATATTCCCATCAGTCCGAGAGTGGCCAGCAGACGGAACCACCAGGTCTCGCTCCAATGCGGGTCGACCACAATGTCCAGGCTGCTCACCTCTCCCTCGCTCTGGTCTTGAAAGACCGTCTTCACCTGAAACGTATATTCTCCCGCAGGCAGACGGTCGTAGGAGATTTTGTCTCCCTCGTCGGCCATAATCCATTCCTCCTGATACGGGTACAGGCGGTACAGGTATTTCTGAAGCTTGTGCAGGTAAAGCAGGTTGGAGAACGAAAGCGAGAAGTTCCGGTTGGCATGGTTCAGGTGTATCCCTTTCGTATAGAGCAAGGAGCGCGACAAGATCACCTGCCCGTTCACATGCTCGCCAATCTGCACCGACGTATGGTTGACTTCCAGGTCGGTGAACACCACCCTTCCCTTTTCGATGGGATAATGAAAGCGGAGCCGAGAGGGACGGAAATAAGTCAGCGTGCTATGGTTGCCCCAAAACAGGAAATCCTTTCCGAAGAACACAGAACGGTTGCTGCCCGAGATATAGAAATTGTAGAACGACTGCAAATGGCGGCTCAAGCGAGAGATTCCGGAATTGGAGCCCACCCACAAGGAATGGTCGCCGTCTTCAGCCAAAGCGGTCACGAAATTACTGCACAAGCCCTCCTCGGTGGTGTAACGACATACAATGCGGTCTGCTTCTGGTGAACATACGCCGAGTCCGTTGCCGGCATACCCCACCCACAATTTCCGGTCGCTTCCCCATAGGAGTGCCCGCACTTCCACGTCCGTTACCGGCATGCCTGCTTCTTTTTCATAACCAGTATGCGAGCGCATCACCCGGTTTCCTTCCATCGTGAGGCGCAACAGGCCGCGAGCTGTACCTAGCCACAACGTGTGGGCATCACTACGAGCCAATGCCCGTACATGCACACGATTGGAAATCTGGGAATTCTTCCATTCCACCTTCACCGAAGTTCCTTTACGGAGATTCACGCGGTAAAGTCCGCTGCTGGTACCCGCCCAGGCCTCATTTTCCGACAGAGGCAACAGGCTCCACACCTCTGGTGATTTTCCTTTTTCCGGAACAATTTCCACCACCTGCCAGCTGCCGTCCTCTCCATAACGGAGCACTTTTCCACCCTGAGAGCCGAACCAAAGTCCGCCACGGACGTCTGCGGCACTGCACAACACGGTACGTACCACCGCCACGCCCGGTTCCACCGAGCGGAAATCCACGGGCACAGCCGCATCAAAAGGCCGCGTGCTGCGCAGCAGTCCCTTGTGGAAAGTGGCCAGCCAGAGGTAGCCTTCCTTATCCATCTGGATACCGCACAGTTCATTGGAATGTGCCTGTGCATATTGCTGATAGAAAAGCTGGCGCAGGTCAGAAAACAGCACGCCCCCTCCTTCCGTTCCAATCCACAGCAATCCTTCGGGGTCATAATAGCCGGTCACCATGCGGGTCTCGATGTACTGGTTACCGCTGTTCTCGAAAGAATGAAAAGCCCGCATCTTCAGTTCCCGCTCCGGGGTCAATGTAAGCAGCGTATAGCCGTTCCATGTCAAGGCCATGTAGCGGGAGTCCCCCAGGGGCAAAAGCTGGAACACATCGTTGTGCGAGAGCTGTTCGTTGCGGTTGGCCGGATTGTAGCGCCAGTGATGCATCACACGGGTGGTCAGGTCGTAAGCATACAGTCCGTCGCCGAGAGTCGTTATCCACAGAAAATTATCCCCCTGCAACGCCGAAGTAACCAGCACATCCAGCTGCATCGGGCGGACACAAAGCGTTTCCAGCCGCTTCTGCCCCCGGTCATAACGGTAAACCGTACCTTTCCGGCCTATACCATAAAGACTCTTCCCGTCTTCTCCCAGACAGAGCATCATAAGTTCCTGCTCCGATTCCACCTTGACCGTGGATTGCAAATGAACAAAGGCCGTATCTTCCCGGAAGGAAGCCGTAGACAAATCCATCTCCGAAAGTGTGTTTCCGGCCACTCCCCAGCAATGTCCGTCGCTGGTCGCCACGAAACGGGTAAAGTCCACAATCCTGTTCCGCTCCACATCCCAGAGAGAGAGAAACCTTTCCCACTGCTTGTCGAACAGAAACAGTGTCCGCTCCGAACGGACCAGCAAATAATCTTTGTTCAGTGAGACTACTTTCCCCACCGTGCGATGAAGGGCCTCCGTGATGCGGAAAGTCTTGAAATCCTGCCCGTCGTAGCGGCTCAATCCGCTGCTGGTACCAAACCAGATAAAGCCTTCGGCATCCTTTTCAATGGAATGAATGTCATTGTCGGCTATTCCGTCGTTCATGTTCAGCACCTGAAAATCTTTTTCCAGCAACCTTTGGGCTCCAGACGGAAGCACGATTCCGACAAAAAAGAGGACTATAAGTGTGTAAATTTTCATTCTTTAGATTTAGCCTAGTAAACAAATGCAAAGAAAACAAAAATCCGCTACAAAATGCCTTCTGAAAGTGAAAAAAACAGATTTTACCCCTAAAAAAGCGGTGATAAGAAGAATACCCCCCATTAATGCGACGTTTACCCACCGTGACTGAAACATTAAATTCATAGCTTTGCAAAAGGTGAAGACACCCAATTTGTTTAACCATCTAATTAACAACTTAATCTAAAAAGGAACCTTATGAAGACACAATTCATCACTCTGCTCATCGCAGTGCTGGCAGGTTTGCTACCGCTACACGCGCAACAGATGAGCATCTCCGGAATTGTCACAGACAAGAAGCTGAATGAACCCATCATCGGGGCGTCAGTAGTGATTAAAGGTACGACCAACGGCGGTATCACCGACCTGGACGGAAACTTCCAGCTCAACAACGTGGCTGCCGGGAGTACGCTGGTCGTATCGTACATCGGTTATCAGACATTGGAAATCCCGGTACAGAAAGGCAAGACCTCTTATCAGGTAGCCCTGTCGGAAGACACCCAGACACTCGACGAAGTTGTAGTGGTAGGTTTCGGTACACAGAAGAAAGTGAACCTGACCGGTGCCGTAGCTTCGGTGGACAACAAGAAACTGGAATCCCGTCCGGTCACCTCCGTAGGCCAGGCCCTGCAAGGTGTAGTTCCGGGTCTGAACGTCAGCATCCCGGATGCCGGCGGTAAGCTGGATGCCAATCCTTCTTTCAATATCCGTGGTACAGGTAACCTGGGAACAGGTTCCAGCGCTTCTCCCCTCGTGCTGATTGACGGTGTGGCAGGCGACCTGAACCAGTTGAACCCGCAAGACATCGACAACATCTCGGTATTGATGGATGCGGCTTCTGCTGCCATCTACGGTTCACGTGCTCCGTTCGGTGTCATCCTGGTTACTACCAAGAAAGGTAAGCAGGGTAAGACCAGCATTTCGTACTCCAACAACCTGCGCTGGTCTCGTCCGACCAACATCCCTGACATGCTGGATGCCTATACTTTTGCACAGTACTTCAACCGTGCCATCGACAACACGGGTTCCGGTGAAGCACACTTCTTCTCGGACATCACCATGGAACGTATCCAGCAGTACATGCGCGGGGAGATTACTACCACTGCCGACCCGTCTCTTTCACAGAACGGTAACTGCTTCGCCTTCAACCAGAACTCCAACGACAACCAGAACTGGCCTCGCAACTTCATCGACAAGACGGCTTTCGGACAAGAGCACAACGTAAGCCTGTCGGGAGGTAATGAAAAGATACAATATTATGTATCGGGTGCCTTCCTGAGCCAGGACGGACAGATGAACTACGCCAACGACAACAAAAAGCGTTACAATGCCAGTGCCCGCATCAGTGCGGAAATCACCAAATGGATGCGTCTGGAATTCAACAGCCGTTTCATCCGCGAAGACATCGGCATGCCGACCTTCCTGAAACTGTATGGCGACCGTTTCTTTGCAGAAACTACCAAGCTGCACCCCAACATGCCGCTTTACGACAACAACGGTCATTACACTCGTAACCCGAAACTGATGCAGCTGACCTCGGGCGGACGCTCCAATACACAGGACGACACTTACTTTACACAGGGTAGCCTGATTCTGACTCCGATGAAGGGACTGACCATTCACGGTGACCTGGCTCTGCGTACAGGCAGCTACGAACACCTTTACAATGTGGCCAGAGTGTATCTCTATGACAAAGAAAACAATCCGATTCCCGAACAATGGCTGGGTGGTGACGCCGACCTGGCAGCCGGAAAGACTTGGGCTTACAGCGAACAGCAGCGTGAAACGATGATTACCACTTCACTCTATGCCGACTACAGCCTCAATTTCCTGGAAAAGCACAACCTGAAAGTGATGCTCGGTATGAACAGCGAAAGCTACCGCTACAACAATGTATGGGCCAAACGTTCTGACGTGATGAACGACAACAATCCGGATGTCAATACTTCTACCGGTACACAGAGCAACGGCGCATACCGCGGTGAATGGTCATCATTAGGTTATTTTGGACGTTTGAACTACGACTTCGACGGACGTTACCTGTTTGAATTCAACATCCGCCGCGACGGTTCTTCCCGTTTCCGCGCAGACAGCCGCTGGGCTACCTTCCCTTCTGTTTCCGTAGGTTGGAACATCGCTCGCGAATCCTTCTGGGAACCGTTGAGCAAATGGGTCAACACCTTGAAACCCCGCTTCTCTTATGGTAGCCTTGGTAACCAGAACACCAACTCCTACTATCCTACTTATGCCATTCAGGCAGTCACAGTGGGCAGCCCGGATGCAGGCGGACGCTGGTTGCTGGATGCGGCCAACAAGTCGAACATTGCAAGCGCTCCAGGACTGGTAAGCTCCCTGCTGACTTGGGAACGTGTTTACAGCTACAACTACGGTGTGGACTTCGGCGCTTTCAACAACCGTTTGAGCGGTTACTTCAACTACTTTATCCGTGATACCAAAGACATGGTAGGACCGGCACAGGAAATCTCTCCGATTGTGGGTGCTTCGGCTCCGCAACGCAACAATACGTCTTTGCGCACCAAAGGTTGGGAACTCCAGCTGAACTGGCAGGACCGCATCGGTGAATTCAACTACAATGTAGCCTTCAACTTTTCTGATTCACGTACTAAAATTACGGAATACCCCAACGCCAGCAAGTCACTCTCCACTTATTACACCGGACAGTATCTGGGCGAAATCTGGGGATATGAATCAGTAGGCATGGCCAAGACAGACGAAGAAATGGCCGCACACTTGGAGAAGGTAGACCAGAACACCATTCCGGGTGTCAGCCTGGCTGCTTCAGGATGGAAGGCCGGTGACATGATGTATGCCGACCTGGACGGTGACGGAAAAATCACCAACGGCGAGAATACAGTAGACAACCCGGGCGACCGTAAGATTATTGGTAACTCGACTCCGCGTTTCCGCTTCGGTTTGAACATCGGTGCAGAATGGAAAGGCTTCGACCTGAGCATCTTCTTCCAGGGTGTGGCCAAACGTGACTATCTGTTGAGCGGTATGATTTTCTGGGGTGTAGACGGCGACGCATGGTCTTCTACCGGTTACAAGGAACACTGGGACTTCTTCCGTCCGGAAGGCGACCCGTTGGGAGCAAACACCAACGCCTACTATCCGCGTCCTCTTTGGAAATCTAACCAGAACCGCCAGAGCCAGTCGCAGTTCGTACAGAACGCTTCTTACATCCGTCTGAAGAACCTGCAAATCGGTTATACCCTGCCGAAAGCATGGGTTCACAAAATCGGACTGGAACGCGTCAGAGTATTCTTCTCAGGCGACAACTTGTGGACAGGTACTTCCATCAACAAGAACTTCGATCCGGAAGCATTGTATCAGAACGGTATGACTTATCCGTTGAGCCGTACCCTCTCTTGTGGCGTAAACGTAACTTTGTAAACTAACAAAAACAATCGATAATTATGAAACTGAAATATATATTCTTATTTTCAGCTACCTTGCTGATGGGAACCTCTTGCGCCGACTTTCTGGACAAAGAGCCTATCTCAGACAATGTAGACGGCAACTTCTTCACTGCCGAGAATCAGCTGGAACCTTATTGCAACAACATGTACGGTCTGCTGCCCGACCACGGGACGGGTACAGGAACCTTTGGATACTTCACCACGGACAATAACAGCGACGACATGACGACAATCGACCAGGTGGATAACTTCCTTCCTCAGCGCGTCCAGGTGCCGGCTACTGGCAGCTACGGCAGCTTCAGCACCATCCGTAACTGCAACCTCTTTCTGGCACGCACGGAAGAAAACCTGAAAAACGGGACGCTGAGCCCCGGCGCCAACGTGAACCATTACATCGGCGAAATGTACTTCTTCCGGGCTTACACCTACTTCAGCCTCCTGAAAGCATACGGAGACTTCCCTATCCTGACCGAAGTGCTGACCGACGGTGACTATGCTGCCAATGTGGAAGCCAACAAACGCAAGCCGCGCAACGAAGTGGCCCGCTTCATCCTGAGCGACCTGGATCAGGCCATCGACCTGATGTATCCCAAGTCAAACAGCTTCACTGCTCACCGTCTGAACCGCGAATGTGCCTTGCTGTTCAAGTCACGCGTGGCTTTGTACGAAGCTACCTGGGAAAAATACCATGCAGGTACGGCACGCGTTCCGGGTGGACCGGGATGGCCGGGTGATGCCGCTTCTTTCCATATCGATTTGAACAAGGAAATAGAATTCTTCCTGGACGAAGCTATCCAGTCGGCCAAAGAAGTGGGCGAAGGCTCCTCATTGACAACCGACTATGCCAGCCTCTACAACCAGACTGACCTGTCCGGACAGCGTGGCGAAGTGTTGTTGTGGCGTATGTATAGCGAAGATGCCAAGGTGCAGAACCAGGTGATGGGAGCTACCCACGGCTACGGTGCCATCGAAGTGGGCGACAAGACCTATATTTTCTCACACGGCGACAACACGGGTTTCACCCGCTCACTGGTAGACAGCTATCTGATGACCAACGGTCTGCCTATTTATGCAAGTGAGGGCGCTTATCAGGGCGACAAGAATCTGAAAAGCACCATGGAAAACCGCGACTTGCGTCTGGTGACTTCCGTGGCAAAACCCGGCGACAAAATCATGACCCTCAATGGGAAAGACATCATGTACCAGTACCCCGGACTGATTGCAGCCAGTGGCATCCGCGTGACCAGCACCGGCTACATTCCTCGCAAAGGATGGGCCGACAACAACGTGACTTACAACAGTGCCTATCCGCTGGCATTGCCTATCTTCCGTGCGGCAGAAGCTTACCTGAATTACATCGAAGCTTACTACCTGCGCTACAATACACTGGAAGATGCTACCCTCAAAAAATACTGGACAGCACTGCGTACCCGTGCAGGCGTCGATCCTGATTTCCAGAAGACCATCAACGCTACCGACCTGAGCAAGGAAATCGACCTGGCCCGCTATTCCGGAAAAGAACTGGTGGACGCAACACTTTACAACATCCGTCGCGAACGCCGCAGCGAACTCATTGCGGAAGGTATGCGTAAGGACGACCTGTATCGCTGGCGTTCACTCGACATGATGCAGAACTACTGGGTAGAAGGAATGAATTACTGGGATGAATTCCACACCGACTTCGAAGCTGCCTGCACTGCCTGCAAGCTGAACTATACGGCTCCTAACGATGCTTCCGTCAGCAAGTACCTGCGCCCGCAGGCAATGAACGAATTGGTCAAGAAGTACAACGGCTACTGCTTTGAAGAAGCCAACTACCTCTCTCCGCTGTCATACGATGTATTCCGTATGTCTACTCCCGAAGAAGGTGGCGATGTTTCTACTTCCGTAGTTTACCAGAATCCGGGATGGCCTGTAAAAGCAGGTAGCTATGCCAACCAGTAATGATAGAATTCTTTTAAATCTATTATAGAAATTGGTGTGCCAAGGATGAGGTGTTTTTCCTATCTTTGGCACACTTTTTCGTTTGAACGACATTCATTTGCCACCCTCCGGGGATATTTATTGATTATGAAACTGACACACCTACTCTACACTTCCGCCGCACTGGCCGCACTTCCGCTGGCTGCGTTCGCGCAGGGTAACCCCTCGCGGCCCAACCTGGTCTTCATCATGGCCGACCAGTTCCGGGGCGATGCGCTGGGCTGCCTGCAACAGGAGCCAGTGCAGACTCCTCATCTGGACCAGCTGGCGAGCGAAGGCATCCTCTTCACGGAGGCCGTGAGCAGCTATCCGGTATCCTCACCCGCCCGGGCCATGCTCATGACGGGCATGTATCCCATGGCCAACGGGGTGACGGGCAACTGCAATTCGCTGAACACGCCCTACGGGGTGGAGCTTTCTACCGAAGCGGTCTGCTGGAGCGACGTGCTGAAGCAGGCGGGATATGCCACAGCCTACATCGGCAAATGGCACCTCGACGCGCCGCATCCTCCCTACGTGGACACCTCCAACAACCGGGGGGCAGTGGCCTGGAACGAATGGTGCCCGCCCGAACGCCGCCACGGTTTCGACCGGTGGATGGCCTACGGCACCTATGACAACCACCTGCATCCGATGTACTGGGATACCTTGGCGGGCAGAGACGAGTTCCACTACGTGGACCAGTGGGGGCCGGCCTACGAAGCCGACCGCGCCATCGAGTTCATCCGCACGGAAAGCGTGCAGTCCGACCGCCCCTTTGCCCTGGTGGTTTCCATGAATCCCCCGCACACGGGCTACGAGCTGGTACCCGATGCCTACAAACGGCTGTACGACTCGCTCGACGTGGAAGCACTGGCCCGGCAGAAACCGTATATTCCAGAGAAAGGAACTCCCGAAGGCGACTATTTCCGGGCGAATATCCGCAACTACTACGCCTGCATCACCGGAGTGGACGAACAGGTGGGACGCATCGTACAGGCCCTGAAAGACTGCGGACTGTTTGAGAATACCCTCCTCGTCTTCACGTCCGACCACGGCGTCTGCATGGGCGGACACGGAGTGGAAGGCAAGAACGTGTTCTATGAGGAAGCGATGCGCATCCCGATGATATGCTGCTGGAAAGGCAGACTCCATCCGCAACGGAGCGACCTGCCCGTGGCCTTTGCCGACCTGTATCCTACCCTGCTCTCGCTGATGGGAAGGAAGGCGGAGATTCCGTCCACCGTGCAGACGCACGACTGGAGCCGGTATTTCCTGCAGGAACAGATTCAGACACCCGAAGACGCTTTCCAGCCTTATTACTACTGCGAACCCTCCGACCCCACTTCCGGACGACGCGGCATCCGTACCGCCCGCTACACCTACGTGGTGGATGTGCAGAAAGGGAAAGTGACGCAGACCTGGCTGTACGACCGGACCACCGACCCCGGCCAGCTGCACAACGTGGCGGAAAGCCAGCCGGCCCGCTGCGATTCGTTGCGCCAGACCCTCATCCAATGGCTCGGAAAGACCCATGACCCGTTTGTAAAATACTTGACACATTGAATATGAAAAAAACACTCTTTACCCTACTGATGCTGCTCGCCACCTGCGGTGCAGCCGTTCATGCCCGAAACACCGAACCCGAAGGACCGAAACCAGCTCCCCGCCAGATGAAATGGCACGAGGCTGAACTGGGCGTGGTATTCCACTACGACCTGCACGTGTTCGACGGACAGGTGTACGGACAAGGCAACAACCGTATCAACCCGATTGAAGACTACAACATCTTCCATCCCGACCACCTCGACACCGACCAGTGGATTCAGTCGGCCAAGGCGGCCGGCGCCAAGTTTGCCATCCTGACCGCCACCCACGAGACGGGCTTCGGACTGTGGCAGAGCGACGTGAACCCCTACTGCCTGAAGGCCGTGAAATGGCGCGACGGAAAAGGCGACATCGTGCGCGACTTCGTGAACTCCTGCCGCAAGTACGGCTTGCAGCCGGGCATCTACATCGGCATCCGCTGGAACTCCCTGCTGGGCATCCACAACTTCAAGGCGGAGGGCGAAGGCGAGTTTGCCCGCAACCGTCAGGCATGGTACAAGCGACTGTGCGAAAAGATGGTGAAGGAACTCTGCACCCGCTACGGCGACCTCTTCATGATTTGGTTCGACGGGGGTGCCGACGACCCGAAAGGCTTGGGCCCCGACGTGGAACCCATCGTGAACGAATACCAGCCCGACTGCCTGTTCTATCATAACGTGAACCGGGCCGACCTGCGCTGGGGTGGTTCGGAAAGCGGTACCGTAGGCTATCCCTGCTGGTCGAGCTTCCCCTACCCGTACAGCCACAGCAACGCCACCGACGGCGTGGCCGACCACAACAAACTGCTGGCCCACGGCGACCCCGACGGCAAGTACTGGGTGCCAGCCATGGCCGACACGCCCCTGCGCGGCTACAACGGACGCCACGAATGGTTCTGGGAACCGGGCGATGACGACAAGGCAGTCTATCCGCTGGAAAACCTGATGGAGATGTACGAGAAATCGGTGGGCCGCAACGCCACGCTGATGGTGGGACTCACTCCCAACCCCGACGGTCTGATTCCGGAGGGCGACGTACGCCGTCTGAAGGAATGGGGCGCGGAAATCAACCGCCGTTTCGGCCAGCCGCTGGCAGCCACTTCGGCCACTGGAAAGAAGCGGTTGTCGCTCTCGCTCGACAAGGCGCAACCCGTGAACTACTACCAGATTCAGGAAGACCTGAACGGCGGCGAACGCATCCGGGCCTACCGGGTGGAAGCAAAGGTGAACGGCAAGTGGACCACCGTGGCCAAAGGCTCTTCCGTGGGACACAAGCGCATCGAATCCTTCCCTGCCGTCGAAGCCCAATCCTTCCGGCTGGTGGTGGAGGAATGTACCGCAGAACCTCTCATCCGAAACTTTAGTGTGTATCACGTAACTGATTAATCTAAAAAAACATATTATGAACAAAAATCTACTCGCACTCCTGGGACTGGCTCCCATTCTTTCCCCGCTGAATGCCATGGCCAACGACCGTCCCGACCCGCGCCCGAACATCATCTTCTTCCTAGTGGACGACATGGGATGGCAGGACACTTCCCTGCCTTTCTGGACACAGAAGACCATGTACAACGAGCGTTACGAAACTCCCAACATGGAACGTCTGGCCCGCCAGGGAATGATGTTCACCCAGGCCTACGCCTCCAGCATCAGCTCGCCCACACGCTGCAGCCTGATGACCGGAGCCAACGCCGCCCGTCACCGGGTGACCAACTGGACCTTGCAGAAGGACAAGACTACTGACGCCCAGAGCGACGTGCTGCAACTGCCCGACTGGAACTACAACGGCATCGCGCAGGTGGAAGGCACGAACCACACCTTCGTGGCCAAGTCGTTCGTGCAGTTCCTCAAAGACAGCGGCTACCACACCATCCACTGCGGAAAGGCGCACTGGGGGGCCATCGACACCCCGGGAGAGAATCCCTGCCACTTCGGCTTCGAGACGAACATCGCCGGACATGCGGCGGGGGGACTGGCCACGTACCTGAGCGAACTGAGCTACGGACACGACGACAAGGGAAACCCCACCTCGCTCATGTCGGTGCCGGGACTGGAGCACTACTGGAAGACGGGCACGTTCATTACCGAGGCCTTGACGCAGGAAGCCCTGAAGGCCCTCGACAAGGCCAAGGCTTACAACCAGCCGTTCTACCTCTATATGTCGCACTATGCCATCCACATCCCAATTGACAAGGACGTGCGCTTCTTCGACAAGTACAAGAAGAAAGGCATGTCGGACAAGGAGGCGGCTTATGCGTCCCTCATCGAAGGCATGGATAAGAGCCTGGGCGACATCATGGACTGGCTGGAGAAGAACGGTGAGGCGGATAACACCATCATCCTGTTCTGCGGTGACAACGGCGGATATGCTACCGGCAAGGAATGGAGAGACGAACCGCTCTACACGCAGAATGCGCCCCTCACCTGCGGAAAAGGCTCGGCCTACGAGGGCGGTATTCGCGAACCGATGATTGTGAGCTGGCCGGGCGTGACGAAACCCAATACCCGCTGCGACAAGTACGTCATCATCGAAGACTACTATCCTACCATCCTCGAAATGGCCGGCATCACCGACTGGAAAGTGCCGCAGACCGTGGACGGCGTGAGCTTCGTACCCCTGCTCAAGCAGACCGGCGACCCGTCGGAAGGCAGAAGCCTCTACTGGAACTGTCCGAACCTGTGGGGCGAACAAGGCCCGGGCATCGGCGCCACCTGCACCGTGCGTCAGGGAAAATGGAAACTGATTTATTTCTACGAAACGGGGAAGAAGGAACTCTATGACATCCCGGCCGACATCAGCGAACAGCACAACCTGGCCCAGCAGCATCCGGAGGTAGTGAAAGCCCTCTCGGCCAACCTCGGAGAGTTCCTCCGCAGTTCGGGTGCCCAGCGTCCGTCGTTCAAAAAGACGGGAAAGCCCTGCCCTTGGCCGGACGAAATTGAATAACCTCCCGAGGCATAAGTTTCCTCCAAACAAAAATGACGTGTGGCAATCCTTTTCCGATAGCCACACGTCATTTTCGTCTGTCAGTCCTTCAGTCCCTTGAGGCGGACCTTTATCCGGCTGTATAGAAACAGCGGGAATTTCTTCCAGAACATCCTCGGCCAATAGTGCCTCCGCCGGACGATGCTCCACACCAACTGCAGCCGGTCTTTCGTTCCCCGGCCGGTTGTCTTCTTGAAATTTACGGCACCAAAATCGCCGTGTGCTGTCAGTTCTGCCGACATCCTCCGGACATACTTTTCTCTGGCTCCCTTCCGCCACCGGTCGATTCCGTCGAACGAAAGCCCCAGTTCCCGGTGTGCCACTTCGGTGAAGTCGGCCACGAAATGAGCCAGTCCCATCTTCCGAAGCTCGCGACACACCCTGTCCGTGTCGATATATGCATGGTAGTGATTCAAATAGGCTGCCCAGTCGCACAAATAACGGTAGCCGATTCCTCCAATCAGAAAATGCCGGGCGGCATGCGACAACAGCAGCAGACTTCCCATTTGAGCATCCGGTACCCTGAGCGTGACCCCGTCCAGCGTTTCGACCATCGCCATGCATTCCATCCCCACCCGGTTGGAGGTAACCACCATGCGCGGGTGCAACTCGATATGTACCCCCTGATAGTCGAAACTGTCATGGTGCGTCTTGTGGTCAATCGGACATCCCCATCTTCTCACCAGTTCCAAAGCCTTGTCAAAACCTTCGGGAATAAAGAGGTCGATGTCACCTGCCTGCCGTGACAGGGGCTTTGCATAACAGCATCCCACCGACAAGCCTTTCATCAGAACGGGTTGAATGCCCTCGCGGACAAACAGCGCATCAATCTCCCTCCATACTTCCAGCATTTTCCGGCTTCTGGCTTCTACATAGAGGTTCTGCCCTATCCATTTCCACAGCACGGCCTGCGGGGGTCTGTCCGCCTCCGGCAGACGGAACACAGCCTGTATGCAGACCCCGATGACGGTCTGTTTGCCGGCCATTCTGAAAATCTGCTGCCAGTCTGCTTCACCCAGCCCTTCCAAACAGCGGAAGTCCGGCTCGTGTCCCCACAAACCAGACCGCAGCAATTCCAGAAAAGCCTCCCTGATGCTTTCCTCCATATCCAGTTCCTCTTCCTATCTATTTCTCTTCCTTGTAGCCATACTGGTAATACCCGTAATAACCGTAATAACCGTAACTGTCCCGCTGTCGGTTCACTCCATTGAGCACCAGTGCCATGTTCTTCAACTTGTGTTCGGTGTGCAGCAACTCTATTTCGGGCAGTTGCCTCCGGTCCATACCTCCCGCCCTGATGACATAAAGAGTCAGGTCGGCCACACGGTTGACAATCAGAGCATCGGCCACCATGTGAGACGGCACATTGTCCAGAATCACGTAGTCAAACCTCTCCTTGAGGTGACGTATCAGGACGTTCAGCCGCGCATTCAGCAACAGTTCCGACGGATTCGGCGGTACGGGTCCCTTGCATACCAGACTCAGGTTCTCGTGGCAGCCCGAAGGCATCAGCAAGTCGTCCACCCGGTCTACCGTCCCGGCCAGGAAGTTCGTGACTCCCACTTGCTGAGAGCCTCCCATGTGCTTGCTCAACGTCCCCTTCCGGATATCCAGGTCCACCAGCACCACCTTGTATCCGGCCAGTGCCAGCGTCATGGCAAGGTTGGAAGAGACAAACGTTTTTCCGTCGCCCACATGAAACGAGGTAACCATCAGCGTCTGCAGCTTTCCATCCGCCGCCCCGCTCATAAATGCCATGTTCGTACGCAAGATGCGGAACGCTTCCGATACGGCATCCTTGCCCTCTTCCGTGACCACCACCGACCGGTTTCCTTCGCCTTTCTCTCTCTCACGCCGTGGAATCTCGCCCAGGAAAGGAATGGAAAGGACATCGGTCAGGTCTTTCTTGCCCCTCACCTTCGTATCGGAGGTACGAAGCACAAACAGCACACAGGCAGGCAGCAAGAGGCCGAGCATAAAACCGGCCAGCATGATGAGGTGTGTCTTCGGCGATACGGGCACGCTGCTTCCCATGGCCGGATCGATGATGCGCGCATTGCTCTCCGTAATGGATTTGGTCAGCGCATTTTCCTCCCGCTTGTTGAGCAGATAGATATACAGCGACTCCTTGATTTTCTGCTGGCGTTCCACCGACAGCACATACTTCTGCTGGCTGGGCACGGCGGCAATGCGCTTCATCGCCCGTTCCTCTTCGCCGCGGATGTTCTGGATTTTCATGTCCAGGCCCGCAATCAGATTGTCTACCGTACGCACAATTGTTTGCTTCATGGAAGCCAGTGAATTATTCATATCCATCACCACCGGATTCTTGTTGCTGCTGTTTCCAATCAGCTTGTCCCGTTGCAACATCAGTTCATTGTACTCCATAATCTGCCGCTCGATGGTACCGTCCGAGATACCGGTGTTCGAAGGAATCAACTCGCCCGACTTGGCCGGGTCGGCCAGGTAGTCGCGGATGTACAGGGCCAGCGTACGCTGGTTCTCCAACGTCACCCCTTCCTGCTGGTAGCGGTTGGACCGTTCCATGAAACTGCCGGTCTGCGTGGAAATATCGGCCAGGTTATGCTGGCTCTTGTAATCGGCAATCTGCGATTCCACCCCGCCCAGCTCCTGTTCGATGACAATCAGCCGTTCGTTGATGAAATTGGCCGTATTCACCGCAATCCGGTTCTTGTCGTCGATGGCATCCTGGTTGTACACATCTATCAGTGTGTTGAGAATGTCTTCCGCCCTTCGCGGCGACACGTCGGAAATGCTCAGATGAATGATGCTGGAAGTCTTGCTGGCCACCATCGACTGCAGGGCCGCATTGTAGGCCATCCCCACCTTCTCCAGGTTCATCTTATTCACAGTGACAGGCACCTGATAATAGTCCTGTGTGTAATAGAGAGTAGGCGTCACCACCAGTTTTCCTACGGGAGTTGCGACCGTATCGTTCAAATGGACCTTCATCTGCTCCACCGGTTTCACTCCCTCCATTTCCGGGAAGTCCGACAGCAGCACCTCCTTGTCGTTCAGCGGTGTCACCTTGAAAGAAAAGGAAGACGTCTCCAGCGCCTCCGGGAACGTCAGCGTCACCGGACTGGTGGTATACAGGTCCCAGTCACGGAACTTGCCTTTGACCGAATAAAAAATGTCCAGCTTCAGTTTCCGGGCGACCTCTATCATCAGACGCTTCGACTTGAAAATCAGCACCTCATTGTCCACCGTACTCTGGATGTTCAACAAATCCATTTCAGAAAAGGCAGAAGCGGCATTGGGCAGTTGCGCCCCCCGGGTCTCGTCCTTAATCAGCACGGAAGCCGAGCGGCTGTAAATATCCGGCGAGCGCTTGATATACCAAAAAGACGCCCCCATACATACCACGAGCGACAGAACAAACCACTTCCAGTTTGCCAGCGCAATATGCAACCAATCACCGACATGCAGTGTATGGTCCGACTGAGTATTCTTTCTGTTCGTCATTTCGCAACCAATATTAAGGTGACAATTGAAGTTAAAACCGAAATCACGGAGGTCCATACCCCCACCGTGTTGTTCTGGTTGATGCGACTCTGTGCCGCTTTCGTCCGGTTGGGCTCCACGTACACAATGTCGTTCTGCTGCAAGTAATAATAAGGCGACTGGAAAATATCGGAAGAACGCAGGTCATGGTACACGATGGTACGTTCGCCGTCCACTTCCCGGATAACCGCCACACGGTCCCGGCGACCGAAGATGGTCAGGTCGCCCGCCTTGCTGATGGCCTCCAGCAAAGTAATCCTGTCACTGGTGATGTCGAAGCTTCCCGGACGGTTGACTTCACCGATGACCGAAATCTTGAAATTCAGGAACTGTACGGTCACCACCGGGTCCTTGATGTAATCTTCCTCCACCAGCCGCTGCTTGATGTACTTCGTCAGCTCCTTCCGGGTCATTCCCGCCACATGCAGCCGTCCGAAGATAGGGAAATCAATGCAACCGTCCGAGTCGACCAGATAGCCGAGGATACGCTGGTTGTAGGTGCTCTGATAACCCACCTGATAGCTTACCAGCGGCATATTGAACGGCAAAGCCAGTTCCGGGTTCTTGCTGTTGATCATGATGGCCAGCATGTCGTCCTTGTGGATTTTCACTTCGTAGGCCTCATCAATCTGCTGTTTCACCATGGGCTTCACATCCTGCAAATACAGCACCTTACGGGAGGAGGTACAAGCCACACACATACATACAATGACTGCCAGGTATCCCAGGAGCCGTAATCTTATCAATCGTTTTCTCATAGAATCTTGAATATAGTATTAAAAATCAGTTTGATATCCCCCCAGAACGAGCGGTTTCTCACGTACTCCAGGTTTATCTTCAGCTTGTCCTGCATGACCACCTCCCGGTAGAACGCTTCGGGGTCGTCTGCACCGGCCAGCAGTTCATTCTCGTGGCAATACAGAATGGAAGCCTTGTCTGTAATGCCGGGACGCACATCCAATACATGCATCTGTTCAGGAGTGTACAAGTCCACATATTTCCTTACTTCCGGACGGGGTCCCACCAGGCTCATGTCTCCCAGGAACACATTGATCAGCTGCGGCAACTCATCCAGCTTGTACTTCCTGATATAATATCCGGAGCGCGTCACCCGAGGGTCTCTTCCTCCCACGGTAATCAGTCCGGCCTTGTCTGCCCCCACACGCATGGAACGGAATTTATACAACTTGAAATCCTTGTTGTGTTTTCCCACACGCACCTGCCTGTAGAAGACCGGCCCCCTGGAATCCAGTTTCACCCAACCGGCCAGCCACAGAAAAACCGGACTCAGCAACAGCAGCCCGCAACCGCTGGCCACCACATCGAACACACGTTTCAACACCTTTCTAGCAATTATTCCGTCAGAAGTTCCCGTAAATTCGCTACCACGAAATCCACCTCCTCATCCGACAGCCGGGTATGCAAAGGCAAGGTGATTTCATTGTGATACTGAGCATAGGCATTCGGAAAATCCTTGATGTCAAACCCCATCGACTTATAGGCCGTCATCATGGGCAAGGGTTTATAGTGCACGTTACAGGCGATTCCCCTTTCTGCCATGCGCACAATCAGTTCGTTGCGCTCTTCCAGCGACTTGTCTTTCAGCCTCAACAGAAACAAGTGTCCGCTCGATGCATGATCCTCTCCATAATGACACAGAGTCTGCACATTCAGCCCTTCAAGTGCCTGCTGATACCTTTCAATAATCTGCTTGCGTCTGTCCAGCATGCCCCTGTAACGCTTGAGCTGCGCCAGTCCGATGGCCGCCATGATGTCTGTCATGTTGCACTTGTAGGCCGGCGAAAGGATGTCGTACTCCCAGGCCCCCAGCCTGGTCTTGGCCAGGGCATCCTTGCTTTGCCCGTGCAAGGACAGCCACTGAAACTGCGTGTACAGCTCGTCATTGTCTATCCCCGGCAGGTCTTTCCAGGTGAGTGCTCCCCCTTCGGCCGTGGTCAGGTTCTTCACGGCATGAAAAGAGAAAGAAGTAAAATCGGCCACCTCGCCACACCTCTTTCCGTGCCATCGGGCCCCGAAAGCATGTGCCGCATCCGCCATCACCGTGACCCTGCCTATGGCCTCCTGCAGTTTGCCTGCCGGACGGAAAAGAGACCGCTTGCGTTCCACTGCGGCAAACACACGGTCATAATCACACATCACTCCCCCCAGGTCGACCGGTATGACGACCTTCGTGGCCGGTGTAATGGCCTCTTCCAGCTGGTCGTAATCCATCTCGAACGAGTCGGGAGCCGTATCAACCATCACCACTTTTGCGCCCACATGGCATACCACACTCGCCGTAGCCGTATACGTATAGGCCGGTACAATCACTTCGTCGCCTGGTCCGACTCCCAGCACCCTCAAGATTAATTCCATGCACGCAGTTGCCGAATTCAGGCAGACCGCCCGGGAAGTACGGCAAAACGTGGCAATCTCGTGTTCAAACTCCTTGGTTCTCGGTCCGGTCGTAATCCATCCGGAACGCAGTGCCCCGGCCACCATCTCCACTTCACTTTCGCTGATATCCGGTGGAGAAAACGGAATGTTTTTCTTCGTATTCATCTGTCTTTATTTCTTTACATTGTATTTCTTGACATAAAAAAGTTTCTTGTATGAATTCCCTATGATGTTCACGCACATCCAGAAAACGGCTACCACCGGATTCTGTCGTTCCGCTTCATGAAACAGGGTGTAATGCCATTTTATCTTCGTACGAATATCCGGAGGAGTAATCGACCCCTGCCGCCGGCGATACATGCCGAGGCACTCGTCCAGCAGATAACACCTGGACTTCCGGATAATTTTCAGCCACATCGCCGTATCGTTGTTTTTCTTCACGTCGAGAATCTGAACGAGTCCGATTTTTTCAGCCTCATACATCACCGACAGGCATCCCGGCCAGCAGCAGGCAAACATGTCCAACTTCGACACCACCTTTTTCCCGCCCACCAGGACCCCGGTTTCTTCGGAACTCTCGTTGATTTCCACATATTTATGGTAGGTAAACGCATACTGGTTGTCCACCATGAAACGGAGCTGCCTTTCCAACTTCTGCGGCATCCACAAATCGTCACTGTCTAAGAATGCGACCCATCTCCCGCCAGCCACTCTCAACGCATGGTTACGTGTGACCGCCGCCCCGCTGTTCTGTCTGTTACAGAAATATTTTATTCTGGAATCCGCCTCCACAAAAGGACGGACCACCGCCTCCGTACCATCGGTCGAGCAGTCATCGTAAATAATCAGTTCCCAGTGTACATACGTCTGGGCCAACACCGACCGAACCGTCTCTTCAATATACTCCGCACAATTCCAGGTCGGAGTAATGATGGAGACCAACCCCCAATCATTCATAAGCCAACACAGATTGAAAATTACCTTTCAACTATTTTCTTTACAGCCGCGAGAACTCGGGTCACGAAAAAGAGCGCATGATACCGACGTGCATGCGCAATGTATATTCTGGTATAAGCATAAATCATCTTACAGGAATTGGCGAGCACCTCTTTTCGCTTCTTTTTCCTCGTCACCGCAGAGCCCTCCCTGATTCGTCGATAATAAATGGCACGCGCTTCCGTAAACTCGAACGTCTTCATCTCGTCTGATATCAGAAACATAAAAATGCTATCCTCTCCGTTCTTGAAGTCCAAATAAAATCTACGGTCTGCAATCACCTTTCTGGGAATCAGCTTCGCACATGGAACCGACAAATAACTTCTTACTGGAAGTATCTGGTATGGATGTCCCTTCCGGCCCAGACGGTTATATATATCCGTGATATAGTAGGAAGTGTATTTCCGCGTATCCGCATCCTCCTCGAACGCCAAGAAATTGGACAAAGGGATGTGTCCCGTAGAAGCGATGGCGTATAAATCTGCCAGATACGAGTCCGACACAAAATCGTCGTCATCGATAAATGCAATATATTCCCCTCTGGAACGGCCGATTCCGATATTCCGTGCATTCGACACGCCAGCCTGATCGGTTTGAATCAAATTCACATTCACACCCCGCATGCCGGTACAGATGTAATTCAAGAGTTCGCTTTTATAAGGCTCGCAGCATCCATTAAGCACAATGATTACCTCAAATTCCGCTTTTTCAAATGTTTGCCCGGCCAGGCTGGAAAGGCATTCATAAATCCAGTCCTGAGGTTTATACGACGGGATAATGACGCTTATTTTCATCTTTTTTATACAAATAACGTATTATAATCAAAATTCCTGATGGGCAGCCTGTCCAGGTCGAATGTCGTGGACAGTGCCCTGTTGATTCCTTCCCGAAGCGAAAGGATATTCCCTTTTTCAACGATATATCCATTGACACCCGACTCTATCACCCGAGAAAAATCGACACAATTGGAGGCTACAACCGGAGTCTTAAGATACAAAGCCTCCAGTACGACATTGGGAAACCCTTCTTTTCGGGAAGACATCACAAACAAATCCGCATTTTTCAGATAAGGATACGGATTCGATTTATATCCCAAAAGATAGATATAATTCTCCATGTGGTTCTTGTCGATAAGGTCCTGCAGGTATTTCTTATATCCTGCTTCGTACCGTTCCTCCCCCAAAATATAGAGACGGATGGTTTTGTCTTTTTCTATGAGGGGAGTCATTGCCTGAATCAAAAGGTCGAAACCTTTCACGGAATAGAGGGCACCTGCTGCCACTACCTTATATTGTCCTTCCGTGAATTCAGCCGGTCGGTCATAAGCCGATTCCGTGTCCAGGAAACGGGTGTTGATGATGTTCCGGATTGTAATCACTTTCCCAGCCGGCACGTGATACGATTTTAGGATGTCCTCTTTCATGTAATCGGTTTGGGCGATGATTTTGTCACACCAGTTATACGTCAGCCTTATCACCTGTTTCAGCAACCGGTCCTTGAGGCCGGAATCATAAATTTCAGAAGGAGATACGGCACATCTTATAATCACCTTATACGCACATGAGGTGAACAGCTTCGACAAGACCAGCAGATACCCAATCGTGGAACTGGTGGTAAAGACATAATCCGGCTGGAAAGCGTTGATGTGTCTTACGATTGCCCCAAAAGACGAAAGGGCATGTTTCTTCCGCAGTGACACGGTCGGATAATCGATGCAACGGTTTTGTGGAGGCGTATCACAGGACGTAATGACCAGTTCCTTTTCAATGTGACAATCCAGCGAACTAATAATATTGAAAAGCATCCTTTCTGCTCCCCCGCCTTGCGTGGAGGCCGTGACAAACAGCACCTTTCTGTTTTTATTCTTCTTCCCCGTCATAGGTTAATGAATTTTGATACAATTTATAGACAAACACCCCCAGCAAGAACCACCACCTCCGATATTCCCAGTTGGTGGTCAGCATGGAAATCATAGGAATAATCAACAGCAAAGAGTACCGCATCCTGTGGTGTGGAATGAAAGAAATATACCTCACCAAAGTAAACAGATAATACCCCAGTATGCAGAAACCAATTATGCCCGTAGTAAACAAGATATTCAGGTAAAAATTGTGCGAATCATAAAACACGGAGGTATGAGACTGAAGGACATAAGGAAAAGTAGACCAGCCAGTCCCCCACAGGAGGGATACATCTTTTTCCGACATGATTTCCAAGGCCATTCTCCAAATCCACTGCCTGTTGGCCAAATCACTGCTCTTGATATCATCTGAAATATGCATGAACCGTTCATAACTCCCCTCCGACAGGACATGGTTGAAGTAATAGACAGCCAACCACAGAAAAACAGGAAAAATATAATATATGGACTTGCTTCCACGCTTGAGTTCCGACAAGAGATAGATAAAAATCACCAGCAGGTACATGATAAATCCCGTGCGTGAACCATTTGCCAGAATCGCCAGGAACGAATACAGCAGTACCGCATAAATGAGAATCTTATATTTGATTCGCTCTGCATTCACCAGAAATAAAATCACCCCAAAGCACAGCATGAAAGAGTTCTCGTTGGCATTTCCAAACTCATCGACACGATACAGACTTGCCGACGTAATGCCATAGACCAGGTAATTGAAAATCGTTTCTGTGGCAATATACATAGCCCCCAAGAACCAGGCCCCGCAAAGCCAATGGAATTTCTGGGGCGTGTCTATTACATTCTGCAATATGACAGCCAGTACGAAGTATTGGACCAGATACAAACAGCGGTACATCGTTTCGTCCGGCTTAAAACTCCAGTAGGAAGTGAGAAAAGCCCATAACGAAAAAACAAACAGGATTTTCAGATACCCCCCTTGAGGTACCTTCAGCACACTTTTGGAAAAGAACGCGGAAAAGAGCAACAACAAGTAGAAAACACGTCCGATGCTCAGGTCGTCTGCCACTGTAACGGCATCCAAAGGCGTCAATCCAACCACTATCAATGACAAAATGTAGGTCAGCCGATCCATCTCTTATATCTTATAGAAACACTCGATGAGTTTTGTCACCTGATTCGACAAGCAGAATTTATCCAATGCCTGCAACCTTCCGTAATATCCCATCCGCTCTCTCTGTGCCTTGTCTTTATACAGCATATACATGCTCCCGGCCAGCCCGTCTACATCTTCACTCTCTACTAGATAAGCATTTACCTTGTCCACCGCCACCTCGGGAATGCCTCCCACGCGGGTGGCCACAACCGGTAACCTGGCCAGTGAGGCTTCCATAATCGCCAAGCCTATGCCTTCAGACCGTGACGGTTGACAATAGATGTCTCCACAACTCAAAATTTCCGGCACATTGTTTTGCAGCCCCATCCAAATCACACGGTCTTCTATGCCCAGCGACCGGGCCAGCGACTTCAGAGCAGACGTGTCATGCCCCGTTTGTCCGCCGCCAATCTGACACAGCACCACATCTTTCACTCCCGGATACTTCAGCAACAGGGCAAAAGCTCTCAACAAGACATCCACCCCTTTTACCGGATGATGGTACGCCACATTCATTATCAGCAGCTTATCCATAGGCAGACCGTACTTCTTCTTCATCTCCGACTTCTCGTAGGCAAAATCGTTTACTCCGAGATACAACGTCTTCACTTTACTCTTATTCAACCACAACCCTTTCTGTACGGCTTGTGCCGACTGTGCAGAAACGGGAAGGATGTAATTGGTCAGTATCGACAGGAAGGTATACAGGAAACGACGTTTACACGTGGACAGTACCGGCAAACAATGCTCCGTACTTATGCGTACAGGCACGTGCATCAGACAGGCCATGATTTGCACCAGAAAGATGTTGGACGAAAAATTCGAATGTACCACCTCGGGCCGATACTTCCGCATCAGCTTGAAAATAGCGGAGGTAAACCGCAATTTGTTTTGATAGGGAATCACATAGTAAGAGGCGCCGACGTGCAGCAAGTCTTCAATGTATCGGTCCGCCAACGGCTGGGTATCAAAAACCACCACCAGCTTGTATCCCCTTTCCTTCAATTGCCTTGCTTCCTCCAAAATATAGCGCTCGAAACCTCCATATTTCTTCGCTCCCATCCCTATTATCTCAAACACTACTTGCATAGAATATCGTCTGGAATTAATCTTGGCAGTTTATCGATGTCTGTTTTTACAATCCTTGCAGGGTTTCCGGCGGCAATGCTGTTGACCGGCACATCCTTCGTCACGACAGCACACGCAGCAACTACAGCCCCGTCCCCAATCGTAACTCCTTTGCAGATTCTGACACCCGACCCAATCCATACATTCCGGCCTATGACCACAGGCTTCGATTCGCTATATTTCCATCGCCTGTATTCTGAATCCCAGGCCGTCTGATAGACCAACGCCCTATCCAGCGGGTTTACCGGATGGTTGTTATTGTCCATAATTGTAATGGAATCGGCAAGAATCGAACCATCTCCAATTTCGATGGATTGAACGGCACCGATTCGTATATCGAAACCCAATTTTACATTCTTCCCGATTTTTATCTTTCCGTGATTCTGAGAGGTGATGCTACCTCCAAAAAAACGGAAATTATCGCCTATTTCAATGTCATCCGGCACAGAATCGCACAACAGCCGGATATGGGCCCTTCGCAAGATTTGGGCTTTGCCGCGAAAAACGGCACTTTTTAAAACTAGGCGTCTATTCCTTATGGTAAGGATTCGATTTATGAGATTATAAATGACAGTCAACATCTTTTTAAGATAATGTTCAACAAATGGAAAAAAGGCTTGACCCGCAGAAGATACGAGGCCAGGACATAAATCAATATACCCCCGATTATATCCAAGCTCAACCTATACATCGGAGAAAATGCGCACAGATGGAAAAGTTGTATGCTGCAATACATCAACAGGTTGCATCCCAATGTGGGCAGCAAATCCTTCAACTGATCAATCAGTTTGTATTCCACCGCCTTTCCACAACAATACATATTGAGGAATGTGCTCGACACGGTAGCTATCACATAGCCTACCAGCAAAATGTAGATGGAGTACCTGACCGTAAGGAAAATAAACGCCACAATCAGTCCCCTCTTGACAGCCTCCAACCGAAAGTAAAGCTTTCCCAAGCCCACCCCTTTAAGGACGCTCACATTGATCATGTGCAACGGATACATCGCACTTGCTATGCACAACAACTCAAAATAGGGAACAGACGGCAACCATTTCTCGCCTAAGAGCAGCAGAAACAAATCATGGGCCACCGCTATGACACCAATCATAACCGGCAAATGCACATACATGGCCAGGTCCATGACTTTCTTAAAAGCCTCTCTCAAACGCTCTTTGTTGTCCTGAAGGGCGGCAAAGGCCGGAAAACTCACCCGCTGGATGGAACTGGTGATGGCCGTACTGGCCACGCTTTCCAGACGCTGTGCCTGGTTGTAGAAACCCACTTCATTCACGTTGTAAAACCGTCCTATGATTACGGTGTATATGTTCTGGAAGATGGCACTCAGAAACCCCACACCTAATATATTCAGGCTAAAATTCCAGATGGACCGGATGCTTTCCAGTTGAAAAACCCAACGAGGCGTCCAGCCCCCGACCGTCCATAAAATCATTGCACGGACCACTTGCAAGGTCAGCCCCTGGAATACCAAGGCCCATACTCCATGCCCCGTATATGCCAGAAAAACTCCGATCACTCCCGAGACGAAGGAAGCACTTACAGAAACAATCGTCAGTTCCTTGACCTTTAGGTTCTTTGTCAACAAGACATGCTGAATGATGCACAACGAATTGACAGGAATCATCAAAAATGACACCCGTGCGATATCCGTCAGCAGGGGTTGCCTGTAAAACTGTGCGATGTACGGTGCCAGTGCATACAACAAACCGTATAGGAACAAGCTGAAAACAACATTAAAATAAAAAACCGTACTCGTGTCTTGATCGGTCACCGTTTTTTTCTGAATGAGAGCCTGCCCGAATCCTGCGTCTAGAATCACATTGGCCAATAACGTAAATATATACAGCATATTGACCAGTCCGTAATCGGCCGGAGTTAACTTTCTTGCCAGAAGAATCGTGATAAAAAAACCCACAAACAGCACGGAGAACTTCTCGAGAACTCCCCAGAAAACTCCTGCTATAAATGTCTTTTTTATACCCTGATTCATTCTACAACCTCCCATCCACCAGTTCTTTCTTCATCATTCCTTTCACGTCGAACAGCACATGCGGCTCTTTCAGCAGGGGCTGTACGTCAAGCTCCTTCAGCTTGTCGTGGGCCACGGCCATGATGGCGGCGTCAAACCGTCCCTCCGGCAGAGTGTGGCAGATATCGACTCCATACTCCTGCCGGGCCACCTGCGGATCTGCCCACGGGTCGTACACCGTGAGGTTCACGTTATATTCCGCCAAGGCACGGTAAATGTCCACCACCTTCGTGTTGCGCACGTCCGGACAGTTTTCCTTGAATGTGAATCCGAGAATCAGCACCTGCGAACCGAGCACCTGAATGCCTTTCTTCAACATCAGTTTCACCACCTCGTTGGCTACGTATTCCCCCATCCCGTCGTTCATGCGCCGGCCGGCCAGAATGATTTCCGGATTGTAACCGTAGCGCTGCGCACACTGAGCCAGGTAATACGGGTCTACCCCGATGCAGTGGCCGCCCACCAGTCCCGGCTTGAAAGGCAGGAAGTTCCATTTCGTGGAAGCCGCCTCCAGCACGTCGAGGGTGTCGATACCCATCTTTGTAAAAATCTTCGACAGCTCGTTGACAAACGCAATGTTGATGTCCCGCTGGGAGTTCTCAATCACTTTCGCAGCCTCAGCCACCCTGATGCTGGGGGCCAGGTGAGTTCCCGCGGTAATGACAGAGGCATATACGTCGTTCACCAGCTTGCCGATTTCAGGAGTAGAGCCGGAAGTCACCTTCTTGATTTTCTCCACCGTATGCAGTTTGTCACCCGGATTGATGCGCTCCGGACTGTACCCGGCAAAAAAATCTTCGTTGAATTTCAGGCCCGACACTCTTTCGACCACCGGGATGCATTCTTCTTCGGTCACACCGGGATACACCGTCGATTCATAGACCACGATATCGCCTTTTGAAATCACTTGTCCCACCGTCGTACTGGCCCCGTACAGCGGTGTCAGGTCGGGATTGTTGTGACAGTCTACGGGAGTAGGCACTGCCACTACATAAAAATTGCAGCCACGTATGGCTTCCAGGTCCGTGGTACACACCAGCCCGCGCGACAAGGCCCCCTGCAGGAGTTCATCGGACACCTCCAGCGTGGCATCGTGTCCGGCCATCAGCGCATCCACCCGCCGCTGGCTCCGGTCGAAACCTACCGTATCGTATTTCGTGGAAAAGAGACGTGCCAGCGGCAAGCCTACGTAGCCCAGTCCGATTACACAGATTTTTATATCTTTCAGTTCCATCTTCTTCCCTTTAAATATGTTCCCAATACCATTTCACGGCTTCTTTCAAGCCGTCTTTCATGCTGAATTCCGGGGCATAGCCCAACAGACGTCTGGCCTTGTCCACACAAGCCAGCGAGTGAGGGATGTCGCCGGCACGGTTGGGACCATAGACTGGCTCTATCAGAGCGATGGCCGGGTCGTAGGCAGCCAGTGCCTCTTTCAGGAAGTCCACCAGCTGATTCAGTGTCGTACGTTCCCCGAAGGCCGTATTGTAAATCTGGTTCACGGCCTCCGGACAGGTCGTCGTCAAGGCCCGCATGTTCATCTGGATGACGTTGTCGATATACGTGAAGTCGCGGCTGTATTCGCCGTCGCCGTTGATAGTGGGCGACTCGTGGGCCATCAGTTTCTTCACAAAGAGAGGAATCACGGCCGCATAAGCGCCAAAGGGGTCCTGACGACGTCCGAACACGTTGAAATAGCGCAAGCCGATGTATTCCATCCCATAGGTGCGGGCAAACACGTCGGCATACAACTCATTCACGTATTTGGTCACTGCATACGGCGAAAGCGGACGGCCTATCACCTCCTCCACTTTCGGCAGGGAGGTACTGTCGCCGTATGTCGAAGAACTGGCGGCAAAGACAAAACGCCGGACGCCTGCATCGCGGGCAGCGACCAGCATGTGCAGAAATCCGCTGATGTTGACCTCATTGGTCGTAACCGGGTCCTTGATGCTGCGCGGCACCGAGCCCAGCGCGGCTTCATGAAGCACATACTCCATACCTTCCACCGCCTTCCGGCAGTCTTCCAGGTTCCGTATGTCGCCCACCACGAGCTTGAAACGGTCGGGATAAGCCTCCAGCAAGGGAAGCAGGTTTTCTATTTTTCCTGTCGAGAAATTGTCCAGACAGCGGACGGTATGTCCTTCCTTCAATAAATGCTCACAAAGATTGGAGCCTATGAACCCGGCTCCTCCGGTGACTAAAACTTTCATTACTATCGTGTTTAGGTATTATTTGAAATTTGTCCAGCTTTTCATACAAAGAGTTCTTACTCTTGAACTCCGGGACGAGGCGCTTCATCTCGCGCACCGTAGCCACCCGGTCGACCGTAGCCGCAATGTCCGACAGCCGGCTGATGGCTGCAGCGATGTCGGCATAGGCATATTCCCGCACGTGCGCCCGGAAAATCTTTTCGTTGGGAGTGGGAAGCGTGTTCTCCTTCGTGGCCAGCAATTCCTCATAGAGTTTCTCGCCCGGACGGAGTCCCGTATACGTAATCTGGATGTCTTTTCCCGGAACCAGCCCTGCCAGCTCAATCATGCGGCGGGCCAGGTCGGCAATCTTCACCGGCTTGCCCATGTCGAACACGAATATCTCGTTGCCCTGTCCCATTACGGAAGCTTCCAGTACCAGCCGGCAGGCCTCCGGGATGGTCATGAAATAACGGATGATATCGGGATGTGTCACCGTCAGCGGCCCTCCCTTTTCCAGTTGCTCACGGAAACGCGGAATGACCGATCCGTTGCTTCCCAGCACGTTGCCGAAACGGGTCGTGATGAAACGGGTCTTCCCGGCCACTTCGCCGTGACTGAGGGCAATGCTCAGGCTCTGTACGTAAATCTCGGCCAGACGCTTCGACGCACCCATCACGTTGGTCGGATTCACGGCCTTGTCGGTAGATATCATGACAAAACGTTCCACTCCGTACTTCACCGCCAGGTCGGCCAACAGGCGGGTACCGTAGACATTGGTCCGCACGGCCTCACAGGGATTTTCTTCCATCAGCGGCACGTGCTTGTAGGCCGCGGCATGGAAGATTATCTGCGGACGGCATTTCTCCAGTGTAAACTCCAGCCGCTCTTTCGAACGGATGTCGCCGATTACGGGAATGAAATGCTTCTCCGGAAACTTGTCTTCCAGCTCCAGACGGATGTGGTGCATCGGCGTTTCTGCCGAATCGAGCAGAATGAGTTCCTGCAGGTCGAACGTGCAGAGCTGACGGCACAGCTCGCTGCCGATGGAACCGGCCGCACCGGTCACCATGACCACCTTCCCTTTCAGCTGGGAGGCAATCTCGCCCATGTTGATTTTGATTTCGTCACGGCCCAGCAGGTCTTCAATCCGTACCTCCGGCAGATGACGGTAGGTGGCATGTCCCTCCTTCACCTCGTCGACCGACGGAAGAAGCAGCATGCGCAGTTTCAGTTTCTCGCAGAAACGTACCAGACGTTCCTGTTCCCTTTCCAAATCGTAGCGGCTGACAAACAGCAGGCAGTTCACCCGCTTGGTGGCCACCAGCCGCGACAGGTCCTCAAAGTTCCGGACAGAATATTCCGTATATAGCCCCGAACGCATCACACTCTGTCGGCCGATACGCAGGTAACCTGCCACGGAATAGGCTTCCAGCTTGCCGAACAAAGCTCCCGACAACGACAAGGAACGGTCTTCGCCCATATAGATGAGCATCCGCTCCCGGTGAATGCCCTGACTGCTCGACACCAGCCGGTAGACCAGAATCAGTACCACCCTGAACATGGTATACACCAGAAAAGTCAGCAGCAGGTCTGTCACGGCTCCCAGAATCAGCATCCGCAACGTAAAGCCGTGCAGAAGAAGCCGGGCCAGCAGAAACATGCAGACCGACTTCACCCCGGAAGTCAGCACGATACGCCCGGTTTCCACAAGGGTAGAGTGGCGGATGATGCCGGTATAGGTCTTGAAAATAAAGATACTAAACGCGCTGCACACGGCAGACATCGCAAATATCTGATAGACAAGCGGTACAGTCACCGTGAGACCGGTCATGTAGGCCACGTAAAGCAGCGCCACAAAAGAAGACACTATCGCCCAGAACAGGTCGGCCAGATAGACAATCCATGGGCTGAGCAGTCGCGCACGTGTGACAAATACCTTCAAACATTGAATCAATCGCATGAATTTTTATATTTTCCCCGATATGCTAATATGGCGGCCCAAAAGCCGCAAACGATACTCTACAGAAGTATCTTCAAGTCGTCCAGTTGTTCCAGAAGCACGGCAAGTTCTCCGCTCACCGTCGCTTCATCTATTTCATATTCTTCCAGCAACACACGCACCAATTCGTCGAAGGAGAGCGCTTTCTCCCTCAGACAGTTTACCACCAAAGCTGCCGATTCGCTCAATACAAGCATCTTGGTGTAGTCGACGGTGCCTATGGCCGGTGCCATAAGAACCTTTTGTCCGGCAATGTCTTCCAGGGTATAGCCGGGCTTTACCCGATACATTTTTTGTTCCATATTGTGAAGGTAAATGACCGGCCGTGCCAGTTTGTGTCACGGCCGGCGTAACAAGGCATCTTTCAGAATGAAGAAAAAAAATTATTCCATTCTCACATTTTCTGCAGGAACCTCCAGTTCAATGTATTTCCCGGCTTCCGCACGCGACAACGAACTGGAAGAAGCCTTATAGGACTTCACCGTATCGGCAAAATCCTTGGCATTGACCATTACAATCACGTTGTGGGTCTTGTTCTGTTCAAAGGCAAATCCGTTCTGGCTGTAAGCCTTGATTTTGATATTCACCCCGTCCACATTCACGTAGAAGCAGACGTTCTGATATCTGTTGTCATCCGCATTTCCCTTGAACACAACTGAATAGCTTTTTCCTGCAATACCAATTCCACGGGCCACTCCTTCCTGCAGCTGGAACGACTTGTCGAAGGAGTATTCTCCCCGCTTGCCATACCCTCTTCCGTCGGGTGCCGGGGTATCGTATCCGTCGGCCCACAACAGCAGTCTGACAGGCTCGTCCGTATTGTCGCCCGATACTCTGTCGATGATGTCATACACCCGGTTGATACCGTCCATGGTAGCATAAGGACAGGTCATGTCGCTCACGTCTATCCCGAAGCGCTCCTTGAACTTCTGTTCAGACTGTGCCTGGTCTACCCGTCCTCCTACCATTGTCAGATACGAACTTTCATCCCACACCTGATTGTCGATCAGGATAAAAGAAGCATTCACAATGGTGGTCAGACGCTTGAGGCTCAGCTCTGTCAGGTTGTTGGAGTTGTCACGTTTCAACTTGGAAAGAAGGTTGTATCCACCGTTCTCCCCGTTTACCAGAAGTACATCGTAGAAATAAATATACTCCTCGTCGGCTATGGCAATCAGCTGGTCGCTCTGGAAAAGACGATCGCCATACTCGTCGTAAAGAGGCTGTCCGCCGGTCACTGTCTGCCAGATAGACTCACTCATGTGCACGTCTTCCCGTGTCAGCTGAGGCAGCTCCGGCTTGAAGTTGGCCGTTCCGGTTGTCTGTACTTCCGGATTATACGACAAATAATAGAACGAATCGCCCAGCGGCGCCGTCGACTCACTGGAATAATAGAAATCGTACAGCGGGATGTGACTGCCAATCTTGTCCTTGTCGACCAGCGTCAGTCTGACTTCCAGCGGGTCCGTGCCCGATGCAGAGTCGGAAATCTTCAGTGTCCCGTTGACAGAAGCACCCTCATACTGTTTTTCGTCTTCTGTCACCTGGAAATAGACTTCAAACTCGTTATCTGCATTAAACTGTACCTCCCGGTAAGTTGACTTCGGTCCGTAATTGATGTCAATCACCCGTTGTGCGGATGCATCCTGGGCAGTGGGCTGCGTCAGCGGACTTACCGAAATCATGCCCAGATAGTCCAGCATGTACTGCGAGTCGGGCCGGTCTGTTTCATCCACCGCAGCAGGTGTACGCGACTCAGTCCCTTCTTCGCCGGAAGTACCTTTCTCCACGCCTACGCCCATGTTCACCTTTATCCATTCGGATGCGACAGCCGGATGCTCATTCACTTCGGAATGGTCCGTCACCTCGCTTTCCGTACAGGAAAAAAGCGCACACGATACAGCTGCAAGCCCAATCAGATTTTGAATTTTACACATACTTTTTTTCTTGATACGTTTTTGAACAATAAATTTATTACCACTTATCGAAGCTGACGACACCGTCGCCCGAACCCAATTTAGAACCGTCAATCTCATTGATGATGGTCTGTCCGGTCTGCACACTCACTGCAGAACCAGCAATGCAGTCGCTCAAATGTACGTCGACCACCTGCAAGTTCAAACTCACAAATTCTTTCTTCATAAATAAACAGAAAATTAAATTAAACATCGGATTTATTTCATTCCTTGATTCTGGAAAATGCCATCATTGCTGCATCGCGTTCCGGAAGATTTTCAAACAGAAATCCCGGAACCTGTGAAGATATCTTTGCCAGCGTGGAGGTGATCAAGCGGAATGTCACCGGGTCTGATTTCATCATGGAACAGGAGGAAAGCAGCTCCCGGAACAAATAAACGGGCTGCAGGGGAACCAGCCGGTTGTGTGGGGCCTGTACCATCCGGAACACGCCTTTCAGCAGGGCACTCTCGGCCCGGTAACAGTGGGTTTTCCCACTCCAAGGGGTGCCATACACCCTGATTGTACCGTCGGCTTCCACCCGTACAGCCGGCTGGTCGTCGTTCAGCAGACGGGTGCCGGCTATGTGTTGAAGCCACAGCCTGCTATGGGTGCTTTTTCCGGCTCCCGAATGACCGATGAAGGCCACCCCTCCGTTTCCCCGCTTGACGCAGGAAGCATGAAGCAATACGGTCTGCCGCCGCGCCGAAGCATAGATAAAAGAGAGCATCAGAAACTTGTTGACGACCGACAGCGGACAATCCGGTTCCATACACCGGAGGTCCATCACCACCCGACTCCAGTCGGCTGCCGCATACATCCGGTAACATGCTCCCTGCCACACATGGACCGTCACCAGGTACCCCCCATCGGGTGTACGACCTACCGACAACTTTTCTGTACGGTCCAGGCAGCTGGTCTCGCATGGAGTTCCTTCCGGAAAGGAGATTTCCCCGCAGGTAATCCGGCAAATCACCGCCTCTCCGTCTGCGACAGACACCGCCCGAAACGGATCATAGTTGGCTGCCAGCCTCTCTCCTGCCTCGACCTGGAGATAATGCCCGGCAATGTGCAATATCGTTTCTTTCATCCAAGCACTTCAATCAGGTCGGGAGTGACTTCGGAGATAGCCACAGCCGACACATTGTCGATGGCCACCACAATCCGCCGGCTCCGTTTCCCTTTGATTTTCAATAGGGTGCCTTCCACGCCATCAAATACGCCGCCGTGAATCCGGACCCGTGTCCCTTTCTCCAGCTGGATTTCATCGGGAGAAAAGTACGTCAGCTTTTCCTCGTACTTTCCGGCCACCTTGATAAAATCGTTCATCTGCTTTTCCGGCACAATCAGGTAGTCGGTCATGCCCGAATTCCGGGTCGTGACGAATTGCAGAAAATTATGTGTTTTCTTGAATTGGATAAGCTCCGTATGACTGGCATGTACAAACACGATTCCCGGAATGGCTGGTACCAGACAACGCTTCTTCTCGGTTTTTCCATGGACGGTACGGACGGCATAGATTTTGGCTATAAAGAAATCCACTCCTTTGGCCGAAAGCGTTTTTTCGGCCTTGGCTTCATTTTTATACGCTCTCATCACATACCAATACGGTATGTTTTTGTTTGTGTGATGATAGTCAGACATGGACAAAGGTGCATAAACTTAGTTCTTCTCAAACAGAGTATCTTTTTGAGAACCAATAAATTACAACGGTACTTTTTAAAAAAGTACACGTCTTCCCCGTATATAATTATCCGACACGGAAGTACATGTCACTCCCCTGCCTGCAAAGTTGCATAATAAATTAAATTGCCTGAAAAGTCAAGAGGATATACCTCTAGTTCTTCTCAACAGTGATATTCTATTGAGAATAAGCGATTTACGTATGATTTTAAAGTTAATCTACGCATTCTTGCATGTTTGTCTTTTTTGCCCGTCGCCAAAGGACCGGCTTTCAGGACTTCCCCTTCTTATAATGTTCCCCGTGAGCTGCCTTCTGCAAAAGTGTTGCATCGCACATCTCCCCATTACAAGATTTTATCTATTTGCAAAAATAAGCATATTTTTTATTGTAACAAGTATCTGCCTCGATTTTATCACAAAAATTTCGGTGTATCCTAATCTGCTTCTTCTCCTCCCCAATGCGGTCACGCGCCTCATCCGCTGTCAGAAGTCTTCCCGATTCGGCTTGGCATGTGCTTTCCGGTAGTCCATGGGCGTCATCCCGTGGTGCTGCCGGAAAAGCTTGTTCAGGTAGCAGGAGTCGATGTATCCCATCCGGCTGGCTATCTCCTTCACACTCATGCGGGTGCCCGTAAGCAACTCCTCCACGCGCTTCAGACGGTTTTTGGAAACATAAAGCCGGAAATCCTCCCCGAAATTCCGCTTGAAGAAACGTCCGATGTAGGTGGGCGACAACTGAAAGCGGGCGGCCAGCGCTTCCAGACGGAGCTCATCGGGCTGGTCGATGTGCTGCTCGATGTAAAGCAGCAGGTTCCGGGCCTTGTCACCTTCGGGTCCCACTCCCGTTTCCGTGGCATCCAGTCCCCTGGCAGCCAGCAGGATAAGGCTGTTCACATAGTTCGACAACAGCATCTCGGACAAGGCACGCTTGCCGGAGGCTTCTTCCACCAGCAGTTCCATGAGCCGACGGATGGCCTCCCGGTCGGCCTGAGCCGGCTGCATCCGGAACCCCGACTGCACCTCGAGCGCGCGCCCCACGTAGTGGCCGATGCTGTCGAACACATAATTCTCCGTGAAACGGATAAACACATAACGGCTGTGCGTGCGGATGGTGTACACGTGTATCCGGCTGGGTGGAATCAGGAAGAGGTCGCCCGCCTCGTAGGTATGACACTCCCGCTCGCTGCCCACCGTATGGGCACAGAAAGTGCCGCTCCCCTCCAGGATATAGGCCATCTCAAAAAACGAATGCTGGTGCTCCCCGATTGGAAATTCATCGTGCTCCCTCAAAAGAATCTCCACCTGCTGATACAGATTTTCCTTCCACATAGTCGTATTCTTCATGATTATAGCACAAAAATACAATATTAATCCCTCACTCCTTCCTAACTTTGCAGCGTTTTTTGAAAATAATTAAGACACAGACTATATGGAAAAATTTAGCTGGAAAGGACATGCTTCCATGCTGGGAGCCAATACAATGTGGGGGCTGATGTCGCCCATGTCCAAACTGCTGATGGCCGGAGGGGCCGTCACACCGCTGGTCGTTACGGACTTGCGTATCGGAGGAGCCATGGTATTGTTCTGGATTGCCTCCCTGTTTCAAAAACCGGAGCACGTGAACCACAAGGACTTGATTACGCTGTTTTTCGCTTCCCTGTTTGCCATCGTGTTCAATCAGGGTTCGTTTATTTTCGGCGTGAGCCTGAGCTCGCCGGGCGATGCGTCCATCATCACTACAAGCATGCCGCTCTGGGCCATGGTACTGGCTGCCTTTATCCTGAAAGAACCGATTACCGGAAAGAAGGTGCTGGGTATTGCCTGCGGTGCGGGAGGTGCCTTGCTGCTTATCCTGGGAAGCAGTCAGAACCAGCCGGCTGCTTCTTCTGCCAGCCACACGGCCATCTGGGGAGATTTGCTGGTGTTGTTCGCCCAGTTCTGCTATGCCTTCTACATCGTGCGCTTCAAGGACTTCGTAAACAAATATTCGCTCATCACCATCATGAAGTGGATGTTCACCTATTCCTTCATCTGCACACTCCCCTTCTCGGCCCGCGACCTGATGAATGCCGACTGGGCCGGACTGCAGGCCACTGAAATCGGCAGCCTTATCTTCATCGTGGTAGGGGCCACCTTCATCAGTTACATGCTGATTGTGGTGGGCCAGAAAAACCTCCGTCCGACGGTAGCCGGCATGTACAACTACATCCAGCCACTGGTAGCCTGCATCGTAGCCGTATGCTGGGGCATGGATTCCTTCAACCTGACGAAAATCATTGCCGTGGTACTGATTTTCGGTGGGGTTTATCTGGTTACTTCCAGCCGCAGCCGGAAGGAAATGGAAGCCTATCAGCAAGCGCAATCTGCAGAAGAAAATTCGTAAACGTCTTTTTCATTCGCATATTCCCTCATTTTTCCCTACCTTTGCTCCGATTCTAAAAAAGGGAAAATGAGGATTTCTTTTAAACCTACCCGTCATGCCAGAAACTAATATATCTCATACGTGTCTGCTCTGCATGGGCTCCAACCTGGACGCCCGGCTTCACCTGAAGAATGCGGAAGAGTCGCTGCAACGGCTTTTCCCGGGAATTGAATGGGGGGAAATCGTGGAGACACAACCGGAAAGGATAAGCAACCCGCAACCGTTTCTGAACCGGGCGGCCCGTATTCATACCTCACTGGCCATGACGGAAGTACGGAGTTTACTGAAAGAAATCGAACAGACCAACGGCCGGACACCCCAAAGCAAGGAGGAAGGACGCATCCCTCTCGACATCGACTTGCTGACCTACGACCAGCAGGTGCTCAAACCCTTGGACTTGAAAAAAGAATACGTACGCCGGGCCTTCCTTCACGCCAGTTTCACATATCCCAGCCGGGTATAGCGTACCCCATGTGATTCATAGTGCGACATCACCTTGGCCGACAGCAGATGCAGGAACTGTTGCGGCTCAATCGCCCGGCTGCGACAACTCAGCACATTGGGACTCAAGCTACGGGCACGGGCCTTGACAAGAAACGTGAAACGGTTGCCGTCGCGGTCGGCCGCCAGCACGTTCTGGTCGACAAAAAAATCAGGTTTATAAGTATCTACCTGCAACCGCACGTGAAGCACCGTCACCTGCAAATCTTTCAACGTATCGCCCACCTCCCGCACAAACCGACTGACGGAAGCAATGCGCGGCTTGCGCACGGTCAGTTCAAAATGTACCACGGCAAAACGTTTGGCCAGCTCCACCATGCGTTCGTACCGCGGATTGTGCGGCTCAAACTTGTTGGCCAACCAAAGCATATACGAAGGGTCGATGTAATAAATCTCTGCCAGGTGCTTTCCTTTGTATTTGCCGAAAGGCATCAGGTCGTCCAGGTTGCCATAATACGGTTCAAACCGTTCATTGTCGGCCATCTCCAACTTCACATTACAATTCTGCAACATCGAGAAGGCACGGGCCGAAGCGACATCCAGCGTCACGCCCAGCGTACGGACAAAGAGATAGGACGGAGGAGAAAGAAATTCGCGCCACAGCGCATAATACGGGCGATACTCGGTCGCCATGCTGATAAGATAGGCTCCATTGTCACGCGTGCGCCCACGGTTGAAAAGTTCCAATTCCTTTTGTACTTGTGCGGTAATTTCCATGTCTGCCTCCTCTTTGAAAGGCAAGATAAACAAAAAGAATCAAAAATGCAAGTTTATACAAGCAAAACGGGAGGAAAACGTCCGAAAAACGCTTTTCTCCCGTCAGATGGATATGGAATTCTAACAATTAATTGTCAAAGAATAGCCTTTACGGTTTCCAGCATACCCTTTTCCTGAATGCTGTCGAGGTCTTTCTCCACGGCTTCTGCCAATCCCGGAATCAGGTTCAGGTCTTCGCCCCAGATAGAAGTGGCCCCCAGCACACCTTCCGCAATCTTGGCCGTATCGCCCGTAGCCCACAACTGTTTCAGCAAGTCCATAATTTCCGGTGCGTCGTTGGGAACGATTTCAGCCCCGTCGGCACGTACGCCTCCTTTATAGTAAGTGATGATGGCCGCCAGTCCCAGTACCAGTCCTTCGGGCAGTTTGCCCTTACGCTGCAAGTACGTTTTCAGTCCGGGCAGGTCACGGGTCTGGTATTTCGGGAAGGAGTTCAGCATGATGGAAGTCACCTGATGGTCTACAAACGGATTGTTGAAGCGTTCCAGCACGTCGTGAGCAAATTTCTCCAGTTCCTCTTTCGGCAGGTTCAAGGTTTCCATCAGTTCGTCGAACATCACCTTATGGATGAACTTGCCGACCACCGGATGCTGGCAGGCATCGCGCACGATGTTGATGCCGGAAAGGTATGCCACCGGAGAGAGTACGGTATGCAGACCGTTCAGCAAGGTTACCTTCCGTTCGTGGTACGGTGCTTCCGACGGTACGAACAGCACGTTCAGTCCGGCCTTGTCAGCAGGGAATTCGGCAGCCACTTCCTTCGGCGCCTCGATAACCCACAAGTGGAAGATTTCGGCTTGTACCACCATGTTGTCGTCATACTGCAACTTTTCCTTGATGGCGTCGATGTCCTTGCGCGGAAATCCCGGAACGATACGGTCGACCAGCGTGGCATATACGCCGCAAGCCTTTTCAAACCAGTTTTTGAAGCCGTCGCCCAGGTTCCAGAGTTCGATGTACTGGTAGATGGTTTCCTTCAGCTTGTGCCCGTTCAGGAAAATCAGCTCGCACGGGAAAATAATCAGTCCCTTCGACATATCGCCCTGGAAAGTCTGATAGCGGTGATACAATAGCTGCGTCAGTTTGCCGGGATAGGATGAAGCCGGCGCGTCGTCGAGCTTGCAGGAAGGATCGAAAGCAATGCCCGCCTCCGTCGTATTGGAAATCACGAAACGCATCTCGGGTTGTTCGGCCAGTTTCAGGAAATCCGAGAACTGGTGGTACGGATTCAAGGCACGGCTGATGACGTCAATCATCGTCAGACTGTTCACGGCCTCTCCCTTTTCCAGTCCCTGCAGGTTGACATGATACAGGCAATCCTGGGCGTTCAGCTTGTCAATCATTCCCTTCTCGATGGGCTGTACCACTACTACACTGCTGTTGAAATCGGCTTTTTCGTTCATGTTGTAAATAATCCAGTCCACGAACGCACGGAGGAAATTCCCCTCTCCAAACTGGATGATTCTTTCCGGACGGACCGTCTTTCTGGCGGTCTCTTTGTTCAATGCTTTCATACTATTTCTTTAATCACAAAAATGTTGTTCTGTCGCCCATTTACGGGAATCCGTCGTGCAAAAGTTTTTCCTACGCACAGGCAACCTGGTGTTTTTCAAAGGATTACATTTACTTTCGCGAGATAAATCTTCATAAATGAGTGTTGCAAAGGTAATAAATATTTTGTTATTCCAAAGAAAATTTCTACTTTCGTGTTCGATAACGGGAAGACAATCGATATTTTATATTTCCCAACATAAATAAATTGTAACCTTACTGTATAAGACAATTCTACAAATATTAAAAACACATTCTGTCATGAAAAAATTTATGGACGAGAACTTCCTGCTGCAAACAGAAACCGCACAGGAACTATACCACAACCATGCGGCCAAAATGCCGATTATCGACTATCACTGTCACCTGAGCCCGAAAATGGTGGCCGACGACTACCGGTTCAATTCTATCACCGAAATCTGGCTGGGAGGCGACCATTATAAATGGCGTGCCATGCGAAGCAACGGCGTGGCCGAACGCTACTGCACCGGCGATGCATCCGACTGGGAGAAATTTGAAAAATGGGCCGAGACGGTTCCTTACACACTCCGTAACCCGTTGTACCACTGGACGCACCTGGAACTGAAAACGGCTTTCGGCATCGACAAGATTCTGAATCCGTCTACGGCCCGCGAAATCTTTGACGAATGCAATGCCAAACTGGCTACTCCGGAATATTCCGCCCGCAACCTGATGCGCCGTTACCACGTGGAAACGGTATGTACTACCGACGACCCGGTGGATTCACTGGAATACCACATCGCTACCCGTGAAAGCGGTTTTGAAATCAAGATGCTGCCTACCTGGCGTCCGGACAAGGCCATGGCCGTGGAAGTGCCGGCCGACTTCCGTGCTTACGTGGAAAAACTGAGTGAAGTGAGCGGTGTCAGCATCTCCTGCTTCGACGACATGGTGGAGGCCCTGCGCAAGCGTCATGAATTCTTTGCCGCACAAGGCTGCAAGCTGTCCGACCACGGCATCGAAGAGTTCTATGCGGAAGACTATACGGATGCTGAAATCCGCGCCATCTTCAACAAGGTATATGGCGACACTCCACTGACCCATGAAGAAATCCTGAAGTTCAAGTCGGCCATGCTGGTGGTATTCGGCGAAATGGACTATGAGACGGGCTGGACACAGCAGTACCACTACGGCGCCATCCGCAACAACAACACGAAGATGTTCAAGCTGCTCGGTCCCGACACCGGTTTCGACTCCATCGGTGAATTCAACACCGCCAAATCCATGTCGAAATTCCTCGACCGCCTGAACACGGAAGGCAAACTGACCAAGACCATCCTCTACAACCTGAACCCCTGTGCCAACGAAGTGATTGCCACCATGCTGGGCAACTTCCAGGACGGCACGATACCGGGCAAGATTCAGTTCGGTTCAGGCTGGTGGTTCCTCGACCAGAAAGACGGCATGGAGAAACAGATGAACGCCCTCTCTCTGCTGGGACTGTTGAGCCGCTTTGTGGGCATGCTCACCGACTCCCGTTCGTTCCTCTCCTATCCGCGTCACGAATATTTCCGCCGTACGCTCTGCAACCTGCTGGGCAAGGACGTGGAAAACGGAGAAATTCCGGCCAGTGAGATGCCGCGCGTACAGCAGATGGTGGAAGACATCAGCTACTACAACGCCAAGAACTTCTTCCAGTTCTAAGCCTTCACATTCAGCAAGAAAACGCATAAAAACCCTTTGCAAGGCCGTTCCTTTCGGAACGGCCTTGTTTGATTTCTGTCTTTTTTTCCGTATCTTTGCGTTCCTTTAGCAAAAAAGAAAAGAGATGAAAGTACAATTCATGAGTCTAGCAAGCGGAAGCAGCGGCAACTGCTACTACCTGGCTACCGACCACACCGCCATATTAATCGATGCCGGCATCGGCATCCGTACCCTCAAGAAAGTGTTCAAGGAGCGCATGCTCCACCTGGAAAGCATACAGGCCGTACTCGTCACCCACGACCATGCCGACCACATCAAGGCAATCGGCCACCTGGGAGAACGGCACGGCATCCCCGTCTATGCTACCCACGAGATACACGAAGGCATGCGCCGCAGTTACTGCATGACCGAACGGCTGAGCCCGGAACGCACGCATTTCATCCAGAAAGAAGAAGGCTTCACGCTGGGCGACTTCCACGTCACCTGCTTCGAAGTGCCGCACGATGGGACCGACAACGTGGGCTACTGCATCACGGCAGGCGACAAGACCTTCTCTTTCCTGACCGACATCGGCCACATCACCCCGACGGCTGCACGCTATATCCAGCAGAGCAACTACCTGATACTGGAAGCCAACTACGACGATACCATGCTGAAAATGGGTCCTTATCCACAGCACCTGAAGGAACGCATCGCCGGACCCAACGGGCACATGAGCAACCACGAAATGGCCGACTACCTGAGCAACCATTTCCCCGAGGGACTGAGATACCTGTGGCTCTGCCACCTGAGCAAGGACAACAACCACCCGGAACTGGCTTTCAAGACGGTGGAGCTGGCTTTCCGGCAGAAAAACATCACCGTGGGAAAGGATGTGGAAGTGATTCCCCTGCGACGCACTACCCCTTCCGAGATGTACGTCTTTGACTAAAGCCGCCAGCAAGAAACAACAAAAAAACGAGTTGCGCCCTTTTTCCCACAGAAGGAAGAAGGGCGCAACTCGTTTTTCTGTATCTTCACCGATGAATCAGCGCAGTCTTTCGTATGCCTTGACCAGCATCTCGTCCTTGCCGATGGCGCGGATAGCCAGCCAGTTCAGAATGATGCTCACCAGCGGCAGACAGACAGACCACGAAGGCATGAAGCTGTAGTCATCGAACGCCTTGTCGGGGTTCACCACGAAATAAACCAGCACCAGGTAATAGCCAATCAGCACGATGGTATTGAAGATGGTCAGACGAATCTGTAACATCCGTTTCCGATAGAGGAAGATGGTGCCCAGGGCTACCACAGCCGCCACCACCAGCACGGCAAACAAGGCCCACGGTGTATAGTTCACGTTGCCGTCAGGAAGCGTATAGCTCAAGTTCGTCATTTCGCAAATGTTCTTGTCGGTATAAAAGCTTCCCACGGAAGCAGACATCATCACCACCATCAGGATGGCTACGACCAGCAAATAAACGGTCTGTATTCTCTGTATCATATCAATTGTCAATAAAAGGTTTTCAAACGCAAATGTCATTCTGAGGGGCACGGTTCTTGCCGGCTGCACTCAGAATGACAAGCCCGAATGCACGTATGCATTCCTAAATTCTTTACAATAAGGATTACTGCAATTTTTCCTTTTCCTTTGCAGGGTTTCTATAATAAACCTTTCCTTCGATGTACTCCTGTGTAGCGATCAGTGTCGGTTTCGGGAGCTTTTCGTAATAGCGAGAAATCTCAATCTGTTCTCTGTTTTCAAACACCTCTTCCAGGTTATCGTTATAGGAAGCAAACTCCTGTAATTTCTTGGAAAGGTCATTCTTCATCTCTGCAGCAATCTGGTTGGCACGTTTGCCGATGATAGCTACGGTTTCATAGATATTGCCTGTGTCCTCACAGAGTTCCATCAAATTACGAGTAACGGTAGTTGTAGGAGCGTTTGTTTTTTTGTAATCCATAAGTCCTTATTTATAATTATACACGTTTATTATTCATCTTCACCGGTAGAAATGTACTTGCTCACGTCGGCAAAAATACCTTCCACCTCTTTCATGTACTTGCTTTCCGGAAATTCGTTCTTGAAGGCGTAGTATTCGTCCACGGTCTCGCGCATACGGTCTTCCCGCTTTTCGAGCACACTCTCCTTGGCCATGTGATACTTGGCCCGGAGAATCAGGATATACAGGTCTTCCCGCAACCGCGTGTAGGGATATTCCTTCAGCACGTTCTGTGCCGTCACGATGGAAGCCAGGTAGTTGTTACCCGTACTGCTGTACACCGAGTTTCCGGAATAGGAACCCAGGTCGTAGTAGAGTTTTGCCGAAAGATATTCCTTCTCTACCAGCTTGTCCTGCAATTCGAAAATCATGTTCTGCGCAATTTCTTTCCGCGAACTGGTCGGGAAATATTCCATGAACATCTGCAGTTCCTGAATGGCCTTGTAGGTACTGCTTTGGTCCAGACGCGGTTCCGGTGTATCCAGATAAAGTGCCTTTCCACTGAAGAAACGGGCCAGTTCAGTATAGGTACCCCGCGGATAAGTCGTATAATAGGTATTGAAATAATGCGAAGCCGTCACATAGTCCCCCTGGTTGTAGTAAGTCATTGCCAGCATGTACAACGACTCTTCACCATTGGCCGTACCCTTCAGGATGGGAATCAACTCCTCCAGAATGGTAGCCGCACGCGAATTCTGTCCCTTGGCAAAATAGGTTTTTGCCGCTTCGTATTTGTATTCGTAGTCAGTGCATTTCAGCACCTTGTTATACTCTCCACAGGAAGACAAGATTCCCGCGGAAAGGAGGGCCATTGCAATATATTTCTTCATATTTATCAAGATAGTTGCGCAAAATTACTCTTTTCCAGCGAATAATGCAACTCCAAGACGTTTTTTAATGTAATTTTTCAGGATGTGCAAAGTGTTGTGTAAAATAATATGTAATTTTACACCAATTTTCAATTCACCAATTTCCTGATTTCATGAATTTCGAACTCATATCCGACTATCAGCCCACCGGCGACCAGCCGGAAGCCATCGCCCAGCTGACCGAAGGCGTCATGCAACACGTACCCGCACAGACTTTGCTGGGGGTCACCGGCTCCGGAAAGACTTTCACCATTGCCAATGTCATCAAGAACGTGAACAAGCCGACCCTCATCCTGAGCCACAACAAGACGCTGGCCGCACAGCTCTACGGGGAGTTCAAGAACTTCTTCCCGCACAACGCCGTGGAATACTACGTGTCTTACTACGACTATTACCAGCCGGAGGCATACATCCCTTCGACCGACACCTATATAGAAAAGGACTTGGCCATCAACGAGGAAATCGACAAGCTGCGGTTGGCGGCCACCTCGGCCCTGCTCTCGGGACGGAAGGATGTCATTGTGGTGTCGTCCGTGTCGTGCATCTACGGTATGGGAAACCCGGCGGACTTCTACAACAACGTCATTGACATCAAGAAGGGGAAACTGCTGGACCGCAACGTGTTCCTGCGCCGGCTGGTGGACAGCCTGTACGTGCGCAACGACATCGAACTGAACCGTGGCAACTTCCGCGTGAAGGGGGATACGGTGGACATCTCCCTGGCCTATACCGACAGTGTGCTCCGGGTGATGTTCTGGGACGACGAGATAGACGGCATCGAGGAAATCGACCCCATTTCGGGACATCGCCTCGGCACGTTCGACGAATACAAGATTTATCCGGCCAACCTCTTCATGACGACCAAGGAAAGCACGCTCCGGGCCATCCACCAGATTGAGGATGACCTGACGAAGCAGGTGGCCTACTTTGAAGAAATCGGAAAGCCCTACGAGGCCAAGCGCCTGTATGAACGGGTGACGTACGACATGGAGATGCTGCGCGAACTGGGACACTGCTCGGGCATCGAGAACTATTCGCGCTACTTCGACGGACGCGAACCGGGTACCCGCCCCTACTGCCTGCTCGACTTTTTCCCGGAGGATTTCCTGATTGTCATCGACGAAAGCCACGTCAGCGTGCCCCAAATCCGGGCCATGTACGGCGGCGACCGGGCCCGCAAGACGAACCTGGTGGAATACGGTTTCCAGCTCCCGGCTGCCATGGACAACCGCCCGCTTACGTTTGAGGAGTTCCAGCAGATGGCCAAGCAGGTGATTTACGTAAGTGCGACTCCGGCCGAATACGAGCTGCAACAGAGTGAGGGCATCGTGGTGGAACAGGTCATCCGCCCCACGGGACTGCTCGACCCGGTCATCGAGGTACGCCCCAGCCTGAACCAGATAGACGACCTGATGGAGGAAATCCAGCAACGGGTGGAAAAGGAAGAGCGCGTGCTCGTCACCACCCTGACCAAACGCATGGCCGAGGAGCTGACGGAATACCTGCTCAACCACGACGTGCGCTGCGCCTACATCCACAGCGACGTGGATACGCTGGAACGTATCAAGATTATGGACGACCTGCGGCAGGGCATCTACGACGTGCTGGTGGGGGTAAACCTGCTGCGTGAGGGACTCGACCTGCCGGAAGTGTCGCTGGTGGCCATCCTGGATGCCGACAAGGAGGGCTTCCTCCGGTCGCACCGCTCGCTCACTCAGACAGCCGGACGTGCCGCCCGCAACGTGAACGGAAAGGTCATCATGTATGCCGACCACATCACGGACAGCATGCGGCAGACCATCGACGAGACCAACCGCCGACGGGAAAAACAGCTGGCCTACAACGAGGCACACGGCATCACGCCGAAACAGATTACGCGCTCGCGCAACAATGCCCTGCTCGACATCGAACGGTCTTCTTCTGCCGCAACGGCCGACAGCAAGCCGAAAGCTCCGAAGGCATACACCGAGACGGAAGCCCAGCTGCATGCGGCAGCCGACCCGGTGGTACAGTACATGTCGAAGGAACAGTTGCAGAAGAGCATCGACCGCACCCGCAAGCTCATGCAGGAAGCGGCCAAGAAGCTGGACTTCATCGAAGCGGCACAATACCGCGACGAACTGCTCAAGTTGGAAGACCTTTTGAAAGAGAAAAACTGATATTTCGTTATTTCTGACACATTTTTATGAGTTTTGATTTATTATTCACACTTTTGCGCAAATAATCAAAACAAACAGAAAATGGAACAGATTACGAAGATTGTACAGGAGATTAGTTCGTTCTTATGGGGATGGCCCATGATTGTCTTGCTGCTGGGCACGCACCTTTACCTGACCGTCCGGCTGCGATTTCCCCAACTGCATATTCTCAAGGCCCTGCGCCTCTCCGTCAGCAAGGACCGGGAGGCCGGCGGCGACGTGAGCCAGTTCGGGGCGTTGGCCACTTCCCTGGCAGCGACCATCGGCACGGGCAACATCATCGGTGTGGCGACGGCTGTGGCCCTGGGCGGACCGGGTGCCGTGTTCTGGTGCTGGCTCACAGGGGTGTTCGGCATGTCGACCAAATATGCAGAGGGACTGCTGGCCGTAAAATACCGGGTGAAAAATGCGTCGGGCGAGATGATTGGCGGTCCGATGTACGCCCTGGAACGCGGACTGGGCATGAAATGGCTGGGCATCCTGTTCTGTATCTTCACCGCACTGGCGGCTTTCGGCATCGGCAACACGGTGCAGGCCAATTCCATTTCCTTATTACTCCATGAATCCTACGGGGTATCACCTCACCTGACAGGTATAGCAATGAGCGTCCTGACGGCCCTCGTGGTCATCGGTGGCGTCAAAAGCATCGCCAGAGTGTGCATGGGACTCGTCCCGCTCATGGCCTTGCTCTATGTGGGAGGCTGCATCTACATCCTGATGGTGAACCATGCCTACTTGGGGGCTTCCATCCGCCTCATTCTGGAATCGGCTTTTTCGGCCCGTGCGGCGGGCAGCGGTTTTGTGGGCACCACGGTGATGATGGCGGCCCGCTACGGCATCGCGCGCGGACTTTTCTCCAATGAATCGGGACTGGGGTCGGCTCCCATCGTAGCGGCAGCAGCCCAGACACGCAACCCGGTGCGCCAGGCACTGGTTTCTTCCACAGGTACCTTCTGGGACACAGTGGTTATCTGCGCCCTGACCGGACTGGTACTGGTGAGCAGCATCCTGGCCTATCCGGACATCGACTACACGAGCGACGCGGCCCTGACCAAGATGGCCTTCGCGAAAATTCCCTACGTCGGCACTCCCATCCTGTCGTTCGGCATCGTGACCTTTGCCTTCAGTACCATCCTGGGCTGGACGTATTATTCGCAGAAGGCCGTAGAGTACCTGGGAGGCCGGAAAATCATGCGGGCCTACCGTCTGCTGTGGATTGTGATGGTGTATGTGGGTTCCGTAGTCAACCTGTCCCTCGTGTGGAACTTCGCCGATGTGGTCAATGCCCTCATGGCCATTCCGAACCTTATCTCCCTGCTTCTGCTCTCGGGCGTCATCGTCAGCGAAACCCGGAAGTATCTCTGGAACGACCGCCTGAATGATTATCACGAGGAGTAGGATTGGGATTCCCAAACAGAGAAATTGCTCCCCTAAAAAGCGCTTCGACGTTTTGTATGTTTCTTCTGAAGACACAAAAAACCCCGAGGACTCTTGCAAGTCTCCGGGGTTCTCAGAAAAGGTCAAAAATATCTTTTATTTATTTTGCTTCGTTCAAGTCGATACCTTTGTTGCGCAGTGTCATGGCCATCAGACGTACGTAGTTTGAGTACTGCTTTTCGTCCAGTGTCTGTTTCATCAGCTTCAGGTTGCCGTATACAGCCTTGCGAACTTTTTCCTTGTTGTCAGTCTTTGAGGAGTTGGCACGGGTCATTTCCTGCTCAAAATAGTCGCAAATATCAGCTACTTTCTCGTGCTGGGTAGATGACAGATTCAGATACTTAGTCAGTTTAGACTTGTTGATTGAACCGTTCCACTTTTCTGCATTGCTGTTGCCCTGCACACCTTCTGCAAACATAGAAACTGAAAAAGCCAATGCGGCTACCAATGTTAATCCTAATCTTTTCATACCTTTAAAATCTTTTACCTAAAAACTTTGTTACCTAAATAATTCTCTAGTTTAGCTCGAGCTATTTCTTTTTACCGATGCAAAGATAAGTATATGTTGAACAACATAAAAACAAAGCAGAAGAAAAGTTGCCTTTCCCCTATCATTTATTGACGTACATCAAGAAACAGATATCAAAATGAACAAAATCTTCATTATTTTGTAATATATCGCCTCATTTCTTTCCATATTCATTACTACTTGCAGACTGTTCGACAGGTTAGGCTCCACAAAGTAACAACAAGTAAGTATTCTTTATCCAAATGCGAACTTCTGCCAGCCCCTCCTGTCCGTATGCTCACGCGACAACCGACGAAGAGTCTTTATGGCATAAAAAAAGCCCCTGCGCTGTGCAGAGGCTTTTCTTTATTTCAAGACTTATAATTTCTTGATTATCCACCGAAGTTATCATACATGATAGAAGAGCTTTCAACGCCCAGGCTATCCAGCATGTTAACCACAGCTTTTGACATCGGACCAGGACCACACATGTAGTATTCGATGTCTTCCGGAGCTTCGTGGTCTTTCAGGTAAGTGTTGTACATTACCTGATGAACAAATCCCGGAGTGTACTTCACGCCCGCTGCATCGGCTGCCGGATCCGGACGGTCGAGTGCCAAGTGGAAGTGGAAGTTCGAGAAGTCTTTTTCCAGCTGCAGGAAGTCTTGCAGGTAGAACACTTCGTTCAACGCACGGGCACCGTAGAAGTAGTGCAGTTCGCGGTCTCTTGTGTTCAACGTACGAGTCATGTGCATAATCTGTGCACGCAGCGGAGCCATACCGGCGCCACCACCGACCCAGATCATTTCCTTCTTTGAGTTGAAAATCGGATGGAAGTCTCCGTAAGGACCACTCATCAGCACCTTGTCACCCGGTTTCAGGGTAAAGATGTAAGAAGAAGCGATACCCGGCATCACATCCATGAAACCGCTGCGGTCGGGTTTGAACGGCGGAGTAGCGATACGTACGGTCAGCATGAATACGTCGCCTTCAGCCGGATAGTTGGCCATAGAGTAAGCACGGATGGTTTCTTCTTCGTTTTTACACTTCAGGTTAAACAAACCGAACTTTTCCCATGCAGGCAGGTATTCCTTACCGATAAGGTCTTTATCGATATCCTTGTTGTAGTCCATTTCATATTTAGGAATCTTGATCTGTGCGTAAGAACCCGGGATGAAGTCCATGTGGGCACCCTTAGGCAACTGCACCTTGAATTCCTTGATGAAAGTAGCCACGTTCTTGTTGGAGATAACCGTACATTCGTATTCCTTTACACCCATTACAGATTCAGGCACCTTGATAGACAGGTCACCTTTCACCTTCACCTGGCAACCCAGACGCCAGTGGTCTTTCTGCTGCTTGCGGCTGAAGTGGCTCACTTCAGAAGGCAGGATTTCGCCGCCTCCTTCAATCACCTGACACTTGCACTGTCCGCAAGAACCCTTACCACCACAAGCTGAAGGCAAGAATACGCCGTTAACGGCCAATGTGTTCAGCAACGTAGAGCCGGATTCTACTTCCATTTCCTTGTCGCCGTTGATAGTCAGTTTCACGTTGCCGGAAGCCACAAGGAAATTCTTCGCTACCAGCAGGATGACTACCAGCACCAGAATAGTCACCAGGAATACTCCAATGCTCGCTAAAATAAAATTCATATCCATTGTCTTATTCCTTTCCTATTAGATGTTCAAACCAGAGAAACACATAAATGCCATTGCCATCAGACCTACAGTGATGAAAGTGATACCCAGTCCTCTCAGCGGAGCAGGTACGTCAGAGTAAGCCATTTTCTCACGGATGGCAGCCAGACCGACGATGGCCAGCATCCAGCCGATACCTGAACCCAGTGCGTAAGAGACAGCATCACCGATGCCACCGATGAACTTCGGGTCGGAAGGAGTCAGGTTGATGCGCTGCTGCATGAACAGAGAGGCACCCATGATGGCGCAGTTCACGGCAATCAACGGCAGGAAGATACCCAGCGAAGCATACAGCGAAGGGCTGAAACGCTCCACAATCATTTCCACCAACTGTGTAATGGCCGCGATAACGGCAATGAAGAGGATGAAGCTCAAGAAGCTGAGGTCAATGCCCAAAATACCGTCGGCAGCCAGTACCTTCGTCTGGAGCAAATAGTTGACCGGCAAAGTCACCACCAGCACGAAAGTTACAGCAATGCCCAGACCGACAGCTGTTTTCACATTCTTCGATACCGCCAGGTATGAACACATACCCAGGAAGAACGCGAATATCATATTGTCCACAAAGATGGAGCGGACCAATAAACTGAAAAAATGTTCCATAATGTCTTTCCTTTACTTGTTATTCCTTATCTTGTAATTCAGGATGCTTCGCACGCTGGTACCATATCAGGCAAGCCACGATAATCAACGCCATCGGCGGCATCAGCATCAAGCCGTTGTTCACATAGCCGAACTCCTGGATAGCTGCATGGTTCAGGACATTGAAACCCAGCAACGTACCTGAGCCCAGAAGCTCACGGATGAAAGCCACGATGACCAGAATCTTGGCATAGCCCAGTCCGTTGCCCAGACCGTCAAGACAAGATTCCCACGGGCCGTTTGCCATCGCAAACGCTTCCAGACGTCCCATCAGGATACAGTTGGTGATAATCAGACCTACATATACTGAAAGCTGGACACTTACGTCGTAGGCAAAAGCCTTCAGCAGTTCGCTTACGATAGTCACTAACGCAGCAACGACCACCAACTGTACGATAATACGGATACGGTTCGGAATTGTCTTGCGGATTAATGAGATGACCACATTCGAGAATGCGGTGATAATGGTTACCGAAAGTCCCATCACGATGGCCGGTTCCAGTTTGGAAGTAACGGCAAGTGCCGAACAAATACCCAACACCTGTACGGTGACCGGATTGTTCATGCTAATCGGGGTGGAGAACACTTCTCTATTCTTGGCTGAAAATAAATTTCCCATATTATATTTCCCCTCCTATTATTCTTTAGCGGTTAAAAACTTGGTATAGTTTCCCATGCAGTTCTTCAGCATCTGTCCTACGGCCACTGAAGTAATCGTACCTCCGGAAATACCGTCCACCTGGAACTCAGGCTTGTCAATCTTCCCGTTCTTTACGACATCCAGTCCGATGGCATCTCCGTCCAGCACGTTCTTGTCCTTGAACTCATTCTGGAAATGTTCGGTAGCGATTTCCGCACCCAGGCCCGGAGTTTCTGATGCATGTGAGAAATAAGTGCCATACACGGTGTTCTTATCCTCGTTCAAGGCTACATAGCCCCAGATGGCACCCCACAATCCCGTACCATAAACGGGTATAACATACTTCTTCTGTCCGTCTATCTCGCAGACGAAAAGATGGGCTTCTCCCTTTTCCTTATATGCTTTCTCATATCCGGTAACGAAGCTGCCTTCGTATGGCTTCAGCGAACCGTCTTCAGCCACCAGCATGTCTTCTTTCACCACTTCGGCAAATTTGGCTTCCGCATCTTCCACTTCACGGATACCCAAAGCCGAAAGAATCTGTTTTTTCGTATCCAACTCTACATTTTTTCCTTGCAGGTCGCGCAAAGAAGAGTTGACGAAAGCCAGCAAGAATGCTACGATAACAACCATTACCGAAGCATAAATGATAGTATAAGAGTTACTATTGGTATTCATTGTATTTTCGGTTTTTATTTGTTAGACATAGCACGTTTTGCACGACGCGAAATATTGTTCTGCACTACCACATAGTCAATCAGCGGTGCAAAGATATTCATCAGCAGGATAGCCAGCATCATGCCTTCGGGATAACCCGGATTGAGCACACGGATGATGATGGCCATGGCACCGATCAGGAATCCATAAACGTATTTACCGTTCTCCGTACGTGAAGAAGTGACAGGGTCGGTCGCCATGAACACGGCACCAAAACAAAAACCACCCAGGCACAGATGTTCATACCAAGGCATGTGAGCCACTGCGGTATCCGGTCCCCATTGGTTGAACACCCAACCCATCACGGCACCACCAACGAATACTGACAGCATCGTTCTCCAGCTTGCCACGCCCGACCATAACAGGATAACGGCACCGATAGCAATGGCAATTACGCTCGTCTCGCCGATAGAGCCCGGAATCAGACCGGTCACCATATCCCACGAGAAAGCAGGGCACTCGGCAACCTTTGCCACACCTAACGGAGTAGCGGCTGTCAACCCGTCCACAGTCTTGCCCAAACCGAAAATGCTGTCACCGGACACCCATACCGTATCACCGGACATCTTGGTCGGATAAGCAAAGAACAGGAAGGCACGAGTAATCAACGCCGGATTGAAGATATTCATACCTGTACCACCGAACACTTCCTTGGCAAAGATTACAGAGAAAGCAGTAGCCACGGCCAGCATCCACAACGGACACTCAACCGGCACAATCATCGGAATCAACATACCGGAAACCAGGAAACCTTCCTGAATTTCTTCCTTCTTCCACTGGGCTACCACAAATTCGATACCCAGACCTACCACGTAGGATACAATGATTTTCGGCAGTACAGCCAGGAAACCGTAACCGAACATTTCGATGAAGCTACCTTCTACATTCGTAGCATGGAAATGCTGGTAACCCACATTATACATACCGAACAGCAGGGCCGGTATCAGCGCAATCACCACGAACGACATGATACGTTTGCTGTCTATCGCATCGTGGATGTGCGTACCTGTCTTCGAAGTAGTGTTCGGAACAAACAGGAATGTTTCAAACCCGTCGAACACAGAACGAAAAGCATGAAATTTGCCTCCCTCTTCAAAGTTAGGCTTTATCTTATCGAGATAATTTCTTAACGCGTTCATTTATTAATAATCGTTTTAGTTAGCATTAACACATTTCACGGCGGAGCATGTCGAGTCCGTCGCGAACAATACGCTGCAGTTCCATCTTTGAAGAGCAGACAAATTCACACAAGGCAAAGTCTTCCGGAGCTACCTCGTAAATACCTAGTGCTTCCATACGGTCGATGTCGCCCGCAATGATGGCCTTGATCAGGTATTCCGGCAGGATATCCATCGGAAGTACGTGGTCGTATTCGTTCGACATGATCATGTGGCGTTCACCACCCTTCACACGTGCATCCAACACATATTCTTTCTTCTTGCCCATCATCCAGCTGAAATAAGAATGGCTGGTACTGAAATCGTTCAGACGCGGCATGATCCAACCCAGCATTTCGTGTACGTCGCTTCCTTCCGGAATCACGGTCAACTGGCTGTGGAAGGCTCCCAGATAACCGTTGGCAGTAATCTGCTTTCCGGTCAATACGTTACCGCTGATATAACGCAAAGCCTTGTCCGTAGTTACATTGTTGGCAAATACACCTGTCAGCAGGGCACCTACTTTCAGCTTCACGTAAGCAGGTTTCAACACTTCCGAACCAGTCACTGCCACAGTACGGGTAAAGTCTACACGTCCCGTATTGAACAGCCGGCCAATAAAGATGACAGCCTGCGGATCAATAGTCCATACTGTTTCACCCTTGTTTACCGGAGCAATGTGGTTAATCTGCACGCCGACGTTACCTGCCGGATGAGGTCCGTCAAACACATTGACTTCCACATTCTTTGCCTGCGTCAAAGCAGGTGACTTCTGGTTCACACTGATACTCAGGTATGTCTTGGCCATCTTAGCCAACGCATCCAGTCCAGTCTGGAAATTCGCTTCTTCGCCAGAAAGCGCCAGTTCAAATTCTGGAGCCAGCGGGTTCGTGTCGAATGCAGAAACGAAGATAGCACGAGGTGCTACAGTCGGATCGGCCACTACGTCATACGGACGCTGACGGACAAAGGCGAACAGACCGGCATTCAGCAACACGTCCTTTACGGCAGCCCCGTCGAGAGAAGCTACGCTCTTCTTGCCGAATTCTTCGAAGTCCTGTTCCGCAGCAGCCTGTACGGTAATGCTCATCACCTTACGTCTTGCTCCACGTTCCACGCTTGTTACTACGCCACTTACCGGCGAAACAAATTTCACTTCAGGATGATTCTTGTCTACAAACAAGGGTCCTCCGGCCATGACATATTCCTGTTCCTTCACGACTACCTTCGGAGTCACGCCTGTAAAATCATCGGGACACAGTGAATAGAATCCCGGCTCCTTTACAGCCACCACTTGTGCAGCAGCCTTGCCTTTCAGGTTTATGTCTAAGCCTTTACGCAATTTAATTAAATTTGCCATGTTAGGTTATAAAAAATGGTTTTCTATTTTGCGTGCAAAATTAAAGAAAAAAGAAGTGAAAAAAGAACATTTGCCCATCGAATTAGAGAAATATTTCTTTATATCGCGGGCAAATGTAAAATCTACATGACAAAACAGCGATTCTGTCACCTGGAGAAAGCAAAAATTTCCTTAATATCCCTTATGCTGATATAAATTGGGATTCATGCCGACCACCTTTTCGGGGATGGGAAATACCGTCGTATACCCGTTTTCTTCCCCGGGAAGCTGCGGACGGTCGCTGTAGGCACGGGTAAAACGGCCGAAGCGGATGAGGTCTTGCCGCCTCCATCCTTCCCAGGCCAGCTCCCTCATGCGTTCTTCCAGCAGACAGTCGAGGGTGGCTGTCTGCGGAGGCATCCCCACCCGGCTTCTCACCCGGTTCAGCTCGGCATCGCCGTTCTCTCCGTTGCGCACCTTGGCCTCGCTCTGCATGAGCAGCATGTCGGCATAGCGGAAGAGCACGATGTCATTGTCCAGCAGTTTCCCGTCTTTGAGGGCCGTCGGGTCGACCTCGTATTTCTTCATCCGGGCTCCGGCGGTCTTTTCCCAGGGCTGTCCCGATACGTCGAGGGCTACCTTCCACGGCTCATACACCAGCGGGGTCACTCCGTCGTCGAGCATCACCTGACGGCCTTCCAGGTCGTTCACCGGACCGGCAAAATAGCAATAGTCAAATCGGGCATCCACCTGCGGCGTGTCGTAGCCGAAAGCTTCCAGCACTTCCTTTGTGGCCGACGCTCCGTTTTCCCCTCCCAGTCCGTAAGCTTTGGCATGGTTGTAGTGGCGCGAGCGGAACAGGTAGATAAACTGGTTGGCATACAGTGTCTTGTCCATGGGAATCACAAAGATATTCTCTTTCGAAGACTCGTTGAAGACCGCAAAATTGGCCGTATAGTCTTCTTCCAGGCTGTATCCGGCAGCCGCCAGTTTCTCCCCATAACGGCACACCGTCTGCCAGGCATTCAACGACTGTCCGTCCACTTCGAAAAAGAGCGATTTCCCGTCCGGACGGCTTCCGTCGGTCCAGTCGTCGTCGGCATAGACTTCGGCATTCAGGGCCAGCTTGGCCAACAGGAACCAGACCACCGGACGGGTCACCCTTCCATAATAGACTCCCGGCTGATTGCTCCGTTCCAAGCTCAGGAAAGGTTCGGAATCCATCAGTTCTTTCACGATGAAATAGAACACCTTAGACCGTTTTTCCTGAACAATCTCTTCAAGTGCCGGACTGCTCTTCTCAATGAGAGGCACACTGCCGAAAAGGTCCATGATATAATAATAAAACATCGCCCGCAAGGCCCGCACTTCGGCCACCAAAGGAGCCACCTCTTCCGTGGGATGCGCCGCCGAAAAAGCCTGGATTTTCTCCAGCGAGCCGTTGCACAGAATCACCGTGCGGTACAGGTATTCCCAAGTGGCATAAATGGCCTCGTTGTTCACTCCCCAGCGATGCAGGTACAAACCCTGCCAGAATCCCCCGTCATACCAGTCGCCTCCGCGGGTAGGCATCATCGCCTCGTCGGTGGTGAAGGTATTCAGGTCGTATATGCCCCGCCCGGTGCCTTGCAGTCCCTGACTGTCGACATAGCCTCCCACGTAGTTGTACAGCGAAAGCACCCCGTTGCGCTGCACGTCCGACAGCGTGGAATAGGCCGTTTCCTCGTCCAGCCGGTCCTTGGGACTTTCATCGAGATAAGCACTGCAGGAAGCACCGGCAAGGAGGCTGAAAGCGGCAGATATAAAAACATATATTCTTTTCATAACAAGCGGTTTAGAAGTTAAGACTTAAACTGATGATATAGGTTCTTGAAAGCGGGTAAGTCCGTTTGTCGTCCACCCCGAAAGTCTCGTCCACGAGCGTGGAATTGATGAGCGGAGTCAGTCCCGAATATCCGGAAATGGTTCCCAGGTTGTTGACGGTCAGCGCCAGTCGGGCCCCGTGCAGGTAACGCGTTTTCCGGAGCGGAATGTTCCATCCCACGGTGAGGTAATCAAAGTTCACGTAATTGCCGCTTTCCAGCCAGTAGTCCGTAGCCGTGAGGTCGCGTATGTTCCGTGCCGGAGCCTCCGCCAACACATTGTAGTCAGGCAGACTGTTCATGTTCATATACGTCAGAGACGTTCCGTTGTAAATCTTGTGCCCGAATGCCCCGTTTATCTGCAGCGACACATCGAAACGCTTGTACCGGAAACTGATGTTCGAACCCAGCAGCGTCTTGGGGGTAGCCTGTCCGGCCACATAACGGTCTTCCCCGTCCTCCAGGTTCACGCCTCCCCCGTTCAGGTCGGCAATCTGATAGGTGTATCCCCCCTTTCCGTCCGGCACAAGTCCCTCGCAATGCGGCAAATAGAAAACTCCCAGCGGTTGTCCCACAATCTGATACACAATCTGGTTGTACCCACCGTGCAGACCGGCCCCGTTGAGTCCTGCCAATGCCGTATACTGTGCTGCACTGACCTGTTCCCCTTCATAGATTCCGCTCAGCGACAGGAGCTTGTTGCGCTGGAACGTCACATTGGCGTTGATATTCAGCTCCATATCCTTGGTACGCAGCGGAGTCAGACCGATGGAAAGCTCCGTACCGCTGTTCCACATGGAGCCCAGGTTGGCCAGCAGTTTGTTGTAGGCAAAGGGAGGCACACTCACGTCATACTGATACAGCATATCCCGGGTTTTGGAAAGATAATAGTTCACCGAAAGCAGCACGCGGTTGCCGTAGAACCCCATGTCCACCCCCGCATTGAAGGTCGACTTCACCTCCCATTTCAGGTTCGGGTTGACATTCTTCAGGCTTTCATACGTCACAATCGGCGAGTTGCCCACCGGTGTCACCCCGTTCGGCCGGACCAGTGACAGGGTGGTGTACGAATCAATACCTCCCTGGTTGCCCGCCAGTCCGTAGCCCATCCTCAGCTTCAGGTTGTCTATCCAGCGATACGGCCGCATGAACTTCTCCTGTGTCACGTTCCAGGCCACCGACACGGCCGGGAACACGCCCCATTTGTGGTTCCGTCCGAACTTGGAAGAAGCATCCGTCCGCAAGTTGGCCGTCAGCACATAGCGGTCGTCGTACGTATAGTTCACCCGTCCCAGGAAAGACACCAGATGCGGCTCTTCGTAATAAGAGCCTGTCCCCTCCCAGGGACGCAGGGCCCCCGCCTGCAAGCTGTGATAGCCCATCGTATTCGATGAGAAATTGGTCGTGGTCGTATAAAATCCCTGAAAGCGGTCTTTCTCCACTTCCCCCAGGGCCAGCACATCCAGGAAATGCGCTCCCAGCTTCTTCTGGTACGTCAGCATGGCATTCCCCAGCATGGACTCCGCCCTGCGGTTGCCCCGGTAAGCCTGTCCGTTGCCCCACACCGTGGTCGGCAGAAACTGTGCATTCTCCGTCGTGCTGTACGTATAAGAGCCGAACAGCACCATCTTCAAATCCTTCCATAGATGGAACGTCAGGCGGGCATGGGCACTGAAATAAGAAGTCTCCTCCCGGTTGTCCACGTCCATCCAGGCCAGCGGATTCGTAATCTGGCTGGCCGTCGTAATCTGGTCCCATCCTCCTGTCTCCGGGTTGGGAAAATCAGGGAAGGTAGGATTGAAAGCCGCCGCCGAATAGAATGTCTTCTGCAGGTCGAACAACGTGCGGTCGCGCCGCATGGAGCCGAACAGCCCCAGCTCGCAGTCAATCAGTCCGTCGAGCATCTTCTGCGACATATTCATGTTGGCCGTAAACAGTTTCATGCCTTCGTGCTGGATCACTCCCTCCCGGTTCTGGAAGCCCAGCGACACCCTGTAATTGGAAGCTTCTCCTCCCCCATAAAATGCGATATTGTGGTTCTGCTGCAAACCCGTCTGTTCGATGGCCTTCTGGAAGTTCGTATCATACCCCTTGTCGAGGATGCTCCACCCGTGTTCCGCCGCCAGCCGGCGATACTCCGCCCCCGACAGCATATCCAGTCTGCGGTAGGCATGCGAGATTCCGAAGCTGCCGTTGTAGTTGACGCGCGTCTTCCCCGCCAGTCCCTTCTTGGTGACGATGTTGATGACGCCCGAAGCCCCACGCGAACCGTACTGCGCCGTCTCCGACGCATCCTTCAGGATGGTAAAGGTCTCGATGTCGGCAGGATAGACCGAAGCCAGCATCGTCAGGTCGCCCAACACCCCGTCCACGATAATCAGCGGGTCATTGCCGCTGGTCAGCGAAGTCGTTCCCCGCAGACGCACCGACTCCAGCGCCGCCATCCCGTTGTTGCTCTTCAGGATGGTAAGGCCGGGCACTCGTCCCTGAATGGCTTCCAGCGGGTTGGTAATCAGCTCCCGGTTCATCTGTTTCTCCGTAATCTGCTCCACCGAGCCGGAAATGTTTTTCAGACTTCCACGGGCATAACCAATGGTATAAATGGAATCAGGCGGCAGGTCTTCTCCGTTCTGTCCCTGTACGCAAAGAGGGAAACCGCCCCACAAACATCCCAGGAACAGCATACTGCACAATGCTCGGGAAACTGGTCGTATCTCGTTCATAGCAAACTTATTTAAGGTTAAAGGGCGCGAAGATACCCGGTATCTCCTCGCCCCGTCAAAATGACTCTTTTCACAAAGAAAAGATTTTTTCCGCAATAAAACAAGCCAGGGGACGGTTATTTCCCCCGCTTCGCTTATTTTTCTTCCGCAAACATCGGATTCCATGCCGGAAGCTGTATCGGCTTCTGCTTGAAAATGTCGAGCACTTTCTTCGGCACGTATTTAGTTTCCAGTACCAGGCGGAACATGTATTCATTGAACCATTCGTCGGTCATGATCAGGTGTCCCTGATAGCCGGCAGAAGGGCCCCAGCTGTTTTCCACCATCCATTTTTTCGGCTTTCCGTGCTCGTCGAGGTCGACAGCCATCAGCGTCATGGCATGAGCCGACATGCTGGCGAAAGTCTGGATACGCTGCTTCTTGTCCATGCCGAAAGTGGTGCCCATCAGCGAATCGAAATCATAATTGTGCACGTCCAGCAGTCCGCGGTTACTGTCCATCTGGGTCACGTCGCTGGAGAAATACATCCGGGTGCTGTCCTTCAGTGAGGCGATGGCCATCTCCTTGATTTCCTCCACCGGCAGGTTCACGTACGTCCAGTTCTTCCCGTCGTAGCAGTGACGGTCGTAGGCAATCTCGTAGCACTTATAGTATTCGCGCGACGGGTCGTTCATCACCATCACGTAGTTAGTCAGCAGGTTCTTGTCGCCATACTTCTCCAGGAACGACATCGGTGTGTGATGCTCTGTTTCCACCACCTTGCCCTTGCTGTCCTTGCGCACGTAGTCGAACGAAGTCGGCGGCACGCCCAGGGTCAGTGCCAGCATCCGGTAGACCGTACCCAGCATCTCTTCCTTCCGTTTCTCAATGACTGCCGTCTTTTCACCTTTGGCCGACAGGTCTCTCAGTTCCAGCCCGAACTCCTTCAGTTTCAGTCCAATCAATGACGACATATACGACGTATGCTCACTGCTGTACGTTTCCGGCATGGCCTCCTTGGGCACCAGTCCGTACTTCGTCACGATGTCGGCCACCCCCGTAAAGGTACCTCCGTCGCTCAGCGGATGCTTGAACAGCCATTCCACTGTCTGGTCGCTCATCGGCTTGCCCGCCGTTTCAATCACCCCCTGCAGGAAGAGGTTGGACTTCTCCAGCTGGTCCCAGAAGAAACAGTATACCTGCGAGAACTCCAGTCCCGGCAGGTCGTATTTGGCAATGGCCTTGGCCCGCATCACGTTCAGTCCCGTAAACAGCCAGCAGCGGCCCGACGACTGCTGGTCGGTGATTCCCTTCGACTCCACCTTGATGGAGAAATCGGCGTCCACCGCCTGCTGGTTTTCCTGGTTCAGGGCCAGTTGCTTGATGCTGGTACCGCCCAAGGCATTGCGAATCGCCTTGTCGGCAGCTGTATTCTGATAACTGCGCTGAATTTCCTTCAGCATTTCCGGAGAGATGCCTCCATTCTGTGCCTGCAATGTCAGCCCGAAAGCCATCAGGCAGGCAGCCAATGTTACGTGTTTCTGGTTCATTATATTTTATGGTTTTAATGAGTTCATTCCTTGTGCTTGGCCGGACGCACAATCTTGTAGCCGATGCACGCCACGAAGATGCTCATCAGCGGACTGAGCAGGTTGAAGAAGCAGTACGGCAGGTACACCAGCGTAGGCACGCTCAAGATGGTGGCCTGCGTCATGCCGCACGTGTTCCAGGGAATCAGCGGACTGGTCACCGTCACGGCATCTTCCGTCGTACGGCTCAGCAGACGCGACTCGTATCCGTTCTTCTGGTAAATATCCTTAAACATGTTTCCGGTGAGGATAATCGAAATATACTGGTCGGCCGTGGCCAGGTTCAGAAACAGGCCGGAGGCCACCGTAGCCGTCACCGTTCCCGCTAGCTTATGGGTCAGGTGTACGAACATCCGCGTAATGCTGCCCAGCATGCCGCAGGCCGTCATCGCCCCGCCCAGGCACATGGCACAGAGAATCAGCCACACCGTGTCCATCATGCCGCCCATGCCGCGGGTGGCAATCAGTTCCGTCAGTTCCGGACTGGAGGCCTGCACAGACGTGCCGCCCGACAAAGCCAGCAGCACTCCTTTATACAACGCTTCGGCACCAGACACTCCCTCGCCGGCCACCTCCCGCAGCACGTCGGTCTGAAACACCAGCATGCAAACCACAGCCAGTGCCGTCGACACAAACAGCGTGATGATGGACGACACCTTCCGGGCAATCAGGATACCCGTCACTACCGGCACCAGCAAGACCCAGAAGGTGATGTGGAAACGCTCGGCCAGTCCGGTGGTAAACACCGCCATCTGCGAACTGTCCGTGGCCTCGTGCGAAAAACCGGCCACCGTAAAAATCGCCAGGGCAATCACGATGGAGGGCACCGTGGTGTACATCATGTAACGGATGTGCGTGAACAGCGGGGTGTCCGTCACCGACGAAGCCAGGATGGTCGTGTCCGAAAGTGGAGACACCTTGTCGCCGAAGTACGCTCCCGACACGATGGCTCCGGCAATCCAGCCCTCGTCGAATCCCTGTGCCTTGCCGATGCCCATCAGGGCAATGCCGATGGTGGCTATCGTGGTCCACGAGCTGCCGGTCATGACCGATACCACGGCACAAATCGCACAGCACGACACCAGGAAAAATTTCGGATGGATAATCTGTACACCGTAATATATCAGCGTAGGTACTACGCCACCCAGCATCCAGGCTGCCGACAGCGCACCGATAATCAGTAGAATAATCAGGGCGGAACTCACCCCTGCAATGTTGTTCACAATGGCATGCTCAATATCTCTCCAGGCCACCCCGTAACGCCCCATGCCCATGGCGGCACACAAGGCCGTCGTCAGCAGCAGGCAAATCTGACTGCCCCCGCCCAGCGCATCGGCTCCCAGCAGGCGAATGGTAAAAAAAAGCAGGACCACCAGGACCAGCACCGGCAACAACGAAGCCAGCGGAGAAGGAATTTTCAGTTTCTGTGTCATTTCGTCAATCTATGTTCAATAATCTATGGTTTCCTAAAAACGGCACAAATTTCCGAATATTTTTTCAAATATCCGCATAAATTCTATTTTTATTTGCATTTTCAATGTAAAAATGAATAAAAATAGAATTTTATTACCGCAAAAACAGACAAACAAAGCTTTCTGCAAAACTTAAAAACTGCTAATAACCCTTTCCGATGTCCACTTTCTTCGTCGGTTATTTGTACTTTTGTTTACTAATTGCAGAAAAAATAGATGAGTAGATTCACGCGCATAAAACAAGCCATACGCCTCACGGTCATTTCCGCACTGATTCTTTATTTCGGCCTGATTGCCCTGTTCAGCCTTCCGGCGGTGCAGCATCGTGTCAGTACGTATGCGGCCCGTGAGCTTTCCCGGCTGGTGCAGGCCGAGGTCCGCATCGGCAACGTCGACCTGGGCTTGTTGAACCGCGTGGTCATCCAGAACGTGCGCATCAAGGACCGGCAGGGAAAAGACCTGCTGGGCATCTCGCGTTTCTCCGTCAAGATAGACATTCCCTCGCTTTTCCGCAAGCAGATTCGCATCAGCAGCATCCAGCTGTTCGGTCTGGACGCCCGTCTGAGCCGTCCCACTCCGGATGCCCCGCTGAACTGCCAGTTTCTCATCGACGCCTTTGCTTCCAAAGACAGCACGAAGCAGGAAAGCCCCCTCGACCTGCGCATCAACTCCGTACTGATTCGCCGCGGACAGGTGCACTACGATGTCCTCTCGGAAGCGGTCACCCCCCGGAAATTCAACTCCAGCCACATCGGCATCAGTGAGCTTTCGGCCACCCTCTCCTTGAAGGCCTTGCAGAAAGACTCGCTCAACGCCCAAATCCGGCGCATGAGCTTCAACGAACAGAGCGGCTTCCGCCTGAAGAAGTTTGCCCTCAAGGTGACGGCCAATCCGCAGGGCATCTACCTGCAGGAGCTGACTCTCCACCTGCCGTCTACCTTCGTGTGCATCGACACGCTGTCGGCTACGGGCAATCTCAAGGACCCGCACCTGCTGACGTCGCCGGAGAATCCGGTGAACTACATGGGCAACCTGCGGGCCTCTGTCACACCGGCCGACCTGTCGTATTTCGTCCCGGCACTGACGCACTTCCAGGACTCCATCCACATCGACGCGACGTTCCGCGGCAAGGGACGGCAGTTCCGCTGCACCCACTTCTACCTGGCCAGTCCCCAGAAGGAGCTGATTCTGCGCGCACAGGGGATGATGGACGCCAATCAGTCTGTCAAGTCACCTTATTTCTTCGGCGAAATCACCCAGGCCGATGTCAGCGAGAAAGCCCTTCCCTGGCTGTTCCACAACCTGAAAGGGGCAGAAACGAACCTGCCCGACCTCATCCAGCGCCTCGGATTCATCCAGTTCCAGGGCGACGTGTCGGGCTATCCCTCACGCATCACCGCCCACGGTACCGTCAAGAGCCGTCCGGGACAGCTCAACGCCAACGTGACCATGCACACCGACACGCTGACCTTGCAGAAAAGCTACTCGGGACGCATCTCGACCCAAGAGTTCGAGCTGGGGAAACTGCTGGCCAAGGAGGAACTCGGGAAGACCTCGTTCGACCTGGAGCTGAAGGGACTGCAATACCGCAACAACCAGCTGGAATCGCACATCAAGGGAGAGATTTCGTCTCTTGAGTACAACCATTACCAGTATCAGCACATCGCGCTGAACGGCGACTTCAAGCCGGGCGGGTTCAACGGACACCTCTCGCTCGACGACCACAACGGGAAAATCACCATGGACGGGAGCTTTGTCACCAGCCAGGCGGTACCCGACTTCAACCTGCGCGTGAAAGTGCGCGACTTCCGTCCGTACTCCCTGCACCTTACCAAAAAATACGAAGATACTGACCTCTCGCTCAACCTGACGGCGGACTTCTCCGGACATTCCATCGACGACATGCGGGGAAGCATCCACCTCGACAGCCTGCAGGTGCGCACCCCCGACGAGGCCGGCAACTATTTCCTGCCTCACCTGCAAATCAACGCCACGCAACCGCAGGCACACTCGCCCGAGAAAGAAATACGCATCACCTCTCCTTTCCTGAACGGGAGCATCCAGGGGAGATATGCCTACCACACCTTGCTGAAAAGCATCGAGAAAGTCATCCGCAAGCACCTGCCTTCGCTGTTCCCGGAAGCAAAAAGCCGGAAGGGCGCCGAACCGAACAACCAGTTCCGCTTCCAGTTCCGCATGGAAAACAGCGACTTCCTGTCGAAGGTGCTCCACGTACCTTTCGACCTGCAGATGCCGGCCGTCCTCAATGGCCAGTTCAACGACAGCCTCTCGCAGATGCGCATCAACGGCTACCTCCCGCAGTTCAGCTACAACGGCAAGCACTATGAGTCGGGGGCCCTGCTGTGTGAGACGCATCCCGAGGAACTCCAGTTCCAGGTGCGCGCCAGTACCCTGATGAAGAAGGGAGCCATGTTCAACCTCTCGCTCCTCACCCGGGCCAAGGACGACAAGCTGCACAGCACGCTCTACTGGGGCAACAACACCCAGCTCACCTACAGCGGCAAGATTGATGCGGTGGCTTCCTTCAGTCAGGACCCCCGCCACAAAGGACTGCACACCCGCGTGGACATCCAGCCCAGCCAGATTATCCTGAACGATACCACCTGGCACATCCACCCGGCCAGCGTAGACATTGCCAAAGACAGCATCGAGATACACAACTTCCTGTTCGAGCACCGCGACCAGCACCTGAAAATCCACGGGCGGCTGGGAAAGGCCGACACGGACTCGTGCCTGGTAGACCTGAAGAACATCAACCTGCTCTACATCATGGACATGATCCAGTTTCATGCCGTGCGCTTCGACGGGGGCATCAGCGGAAAGGCCCGCCTGCTCCACTTGCTCAAAGACCCGGTCATGGAGGCCCGGCTCGACGTGAAAGACTTCTCGCTGAACCAGGCGGTGCTGGGCCGTGCCGACATCCTTGCCTCGTGGGACAAGGAACTGGGGGGTGTCCGCCTGAACGCGGACATCCGGCGCGATGCGGACTGCACCACGGGCGTCACGGGCTACGTATCGCCCAAGCTCAAAGGACTCGACCTCCACATCAAGGCCGGAGGTACTCCCCTGGCCTTCCTGCAACCCTTCGTGGAAAATATTTTCAGCAACGTCAACGGAAAAGCCTACGGCGACGTGCACCTCTTCGGCCCCTTCGCCCAGCTCGACCTGGAAGGCGAAGTCAGGGCACAGATGCGCACGAAGGTCAACATCCTGAACACGACGTTCATCGCCTCGGCCGACTCCGTACACATCTCGTCCGGCTTGTTCCGCTTCCCCAATGTCCGCCTCCAGGACCCTGAAGGACATACCGGACAGGCCGACGGGGAACTGCGGCACACCAAGCTGAAGGACCTGAGCTACCGTTTCCGCTTCCAGACCGACCGCATGAAGGTGTACGACACCGACCACGAGACTCCCGACTTCCCCTTCTACGGACGCATCTATGCCACGGGCGATGTCCTGCTCCGGGGAGGCGACGGGCAGCTGAACGTCGACGGAGAAGTACGGGCCGACAACCAGACGGCCTTTGTCTACGTGCTGGGCACTGCCGCCGAAGCCACCAACTCCGGTTTCGTGACCTTCGTCGACCGTACCCCGCGCCGCCAGCAGGCTGCCGTCAAGGCCGAGGTCTACCACCCGCTCAACCGCCTGGAGGACGAAGAGGAAGACGACACGCCGACGGCCATCCATATCAACCTGCAGATAGAACCTGCCGAACGGGCCAACATGAAAATCATCATGGACCCCACGGCCGGCGACTACATATCGGCTTACGGAACCGGCAACCTGCGCATCAATTTCTTCAACCAGGGCGAGTTCCAGATGTTCGGCAACTATCACATCACCGAGGGAATCTACAAGATGAGCATGCAGAACGTCATCCGCAAGGATTTCACCCTCCAGCCCGGCGGCACGGTGTCGTTCAACGGCGACCCGCGGGCAGCGAACCTGAACGTGCAGGCCGTCTATACGGTCAACTCCGCCTCGCTCAACGACCTGATTGCCGATGCGTCTTCTTCCCGCGGCAATGTGCGGGTGAACTGTCTGCTGAACCTGACAGGCAACCTCACCTCGCCGAACCTCAGCTTCGGACTGGAACTGCCTACCGTGAGCGACGAAGACCGGGAACTGGTGCGCAGCCTCACCAGCACCGAGGAACAGATGAACACCCAGATTATCTACCTGCTGGGCGTGGGCAAGTTCTACACCTACGACTATGCCAACAACACCGGGCAGACCGATGCCACCAGCTCGCTGGCCTTCAGCACCCTGTCCGGACAGCTGAACAACATGCTCTCGCAGGTCATCAACAACCAGAACTGGAACGTGGGCACCAACCTCACCACGGGTGAGAAAGGCTGGAGCGACGTGGAAGCCGAAGCCATCCTGTCGGGCCGCCTGCTGAACAACCGGCTCATCATCAACGGCAACTTCGGATACCGCGAGAACACCTTGCGCAACACCAACTTCGTGGGCGACTTCGAGGCCATCTGGCTGCTCACCAAGAACGGGGAGTTCCGCCTGCGTGGCTACAACCAGACCAACGACCGCTACTTCACCAAGTCGACCCTGACCACACAGGGTATCGGCATCATGTACAAGAAGGACTTCATGAACTGGAAAGAGCTGGTCGACTGGTTCCTCCGCCGCCGGAAAGCGCGCAGCAGCAAGCAAGAGAAGGACGACAACGACAAATATGTCCAGAAAGACGCCGACCTTCCGGCTGCACAGAAGAAAAGAACCTCCAACGAAAAACAATTACATTAGAATATGGAAAAGACGTATTACCTTCCTGCCGAATGGCACCCGCAGAGCTACATACAGCTCACCTGGCCCCATGCCGACACCGACTGGGCCTACATGCTCGACGAAGTGGAAGACTGCTTTGTCTGCCTGGCCACTGAAATCGCCAAACGCCAGCCGCTGCTGCTCGTGGCACCGGAATTTCCGAAAGCCCTGGCCGACTTTCCCTACCGCGACCGGATTACCTTCGTGGAATGTCCCACCAACGACACCTGGGCCCGCGACCACGGCTTCATCACCCTGCTGGAACGGCACACCGACCCGCTGCTGCTCGACTTCTGCTTCAACGGCTGGGGCATGAAGTTCGCCGCCTGCAAGGACAACCTCATCAACAGCCGCGTGTTCAAGAGCGGCGTGCTCAACGGCGACTACATCAACTGCCGTGACTTCGTGCTCGAAGGGGGCTCCATCGAAAGCGACGGAAAGGGCACCCTGCTCACCACCTCGCCTTGCCTGCTGGCTCCCAACCGCAACGACACGCGCTCACGAAAGGACATCGAAGCCTACCTGATAGACCGCTTCAACCTGCGGCAGGTGCTCTGGCTCGACTACGGCTACCTGGCCGGCGACGACACCGACAGCCACGTGGACACCCTGGCCCGCCTCTGCCCCGACCATACCATCACCTACGTGCAGTGTCTGGACAAGGACGACGAGCACTACGGCGCCCTCCGTTCCATGGAAGACCAGCTCAAGACCTTCCGCACCCTCGAAGGAGACCCGTACCGCCTGCTGCCGTTGCCGATGCCCGAAGCCATCTACGACGAAGACGGACAGCGGCTCCCGGCCACCTACGCCAACTTCCTGATTATGAACGAGGCCGTGCTCTACCCTACCTACGCCCAGCCGGCAAACGATGCCCGTGCCGCACAGGTGCTGGCCGAAGCCTTCCCCGGACGTGAAATCGTGGGCGTGGACTGCCGGGCCCTCATCCAGCAGCACGGCTCCCTCCACTGCGTCACCATGCAATATCCCGAATCCGTTAAAAACGACATAGAATCATGAAACGAACCATCCGCGTCGGCCTCGTACAGCAGTCCTGTACCGCCGACCTCAAACAGAACCTCGAAAAGCTGCACCGCAACATTGCCTCCGTGGCACAGGCCGGTGCGCAACTGGTTGTACTCCAGGAACTGCATAACACACCTTATTTCTGTCAGACGGAAGACACCGGTCTGTTCGACCTGGCAGAGCCCATCCCCGGTCCTTCCACCGGCTTCTACAGTGAGATAGCCGCCGCCTACCACATCGTGCTGGTCACCTCCCTGTTCGAACGCCGTGCCGCCGGACTGTATCACAACACCGCCGTGGTTTTTGATGCCGACGGAAGCATCGCCGGCAAATACCGCAAGATGCACATCCCCGACGACCCCGCCTACTACGAGAAGTTCTACTTCACTCCCGGCGACCTGGGCTTCGAACCCATCGAGACCTCTCTCGGCAAACTGGGCGTGCAGGTATGCTGGGACCAGTGGTATCCTGAAGGAGCCCGCATCATGGCACTGAAAGGGGCCGAACTACTGATTTACCCGACCGCCATCGGCTGGGAGAGCAGCGACACCCAGGAAGAGAAGATGCGCCAGCTCGGTGCCTGGGTCACCGTACAGCGCGGCCATGCCGTAGCCAACGGACTGCCCGTCATCGCCGTCAACCGTGTGGGACTGGAACCCGACCCGTCCGGACAGACCAACGGCATCCTCTTCTGGGGAAACAGTTTCGTGGCCGGCCCGCAAGGTGAAATCCTCGCCCAGGCCAGCAACCTGAAAGAAGAGAACCTCGTGGTGGAAATCGACATGGAACGCAGCGAGAACGTACGCCGCTGGTGGCCCTTCCTGCGCGACCGCCGCATCGACGAGTTCGAACAGCTCACCCGTCGCTTCATCGACTGACCGACCGATTTACCGAAATAAAAAAAGGATCATTCCCCAAGGGGAGTGGTCCTTTTCTTGTATGCGGAAAAAAGTGCCTGATACCGCACTCCTCACGACAGTTTTTCAAAAATACGTCCAAATCGGGGTTTTTATCCGTACCATCAGACAAGTATTTATTTTTATAATTGTACAGAATGAAGCTCAAATCCGGCCTTTTGCAGCCGTAGCCTCCCCTTAACGTCTTTCCCAGAAACTCGGAGTCAGCAGCAGCAATACGCCGAACAGTTCCAGACGCCCGATCAGCATCATGAACGACAGCAGCCATTTCGCCAGATCCGGCAGCGCACTCCACGAGAACGCCGGACCGAACGCACCCAGTCCCGGTCCCACGTTGCCGAGGCTCGACACCGACAGACCGAAAGCCTCTTCCAGCCCCACTCCCATGCACATCAGCAGCAGCCAGCACACGAAAATGCAGAAGAAATAAAACAGCACGAAAGTCATCACCGTGGCAATGGTCCGCTGCGAAGCCGCCATCCGGTTCAGCTTCACCGGCAGTACGGCACGGGGATGCATCAGCAGGTGGAACTCATTCTTCACGTTGCGCAACACCACGAGCAGACGCACAATCTTGATACCTCCGGCCGTCGAACCGGCACACCCGCCGGCCACCATGGCATACATCAGCAGCATCCACGTGAACGGAGCCCACAGGTTGTAGTCGTCCGTGGCAAACCCGCACGAGGTATGAACGGAAGCCACCTGGAAGAGCGATTTGCGGAAAGCCTCCTCCAGTCCGTAATGGTTGTGCCAGTAGAGCGACCCCGTAATCAGCAAGGTCACCGCCCCGATGGAGATGAGGTACAGCCGGAACTCCTCGTCCTTGAACAAATGCTTGACGCGTCCCGTCATGCACATGAAGTACAGCGAGAAGTTCACTCCCGAGAGCGTCATGAAAATGGCAATCACATATTCTATAAAAGGTGAATTCCAGTAAGCCACGCTGGCCTGCTTGGTGGAATATCCTCCCGTGGCCGTCGTAGAGAAGGCATGACACACGGCATCAAACAGGTCCATGCCGCCCACCAGCAGCAGCACCGTTTCCACCACCGTAAGAATCAGGTACACCGTCCACAGCCACTTGGCCATGATACTGATTTTCGGGTGAATCTTGTCGTGCGTCACCCCCGTGGCCTCTGCCGAGAAAAGCACCTGGTTGCCCACCCCGAAGATGGGCAGTACCGCAATCGTGAAGAACACGATACCCAGTCCCCCGATCCACTGCGAGAAACTCCGCCAGAACAGCATGCCGTGCGAAAGCGACTCGATGTCGTCCAGGATGGTCGCCCCCGTGGTGGTAAAGCCCGACATCGTCTCAAAGAACGCGTCCGTCACCGAGGGAATGCCCCCGCTGATGTAGAAAGGCAGCATCCCGAAGCCCGTGAAAAGCAGCCACGTGAACGCCACGATGCAATATCCGTCGCGCCGTGTCACCCGGTTTTCCGCTCCCTTTCCCAGCAGGAGCAGCAGGCTGCCCACCACCACATTGATCAGCGTCGTATAAATAAAATAAATGTAGTCCTTCTCTCCGTAACACAGCGACACGCCGGCACACACCAGAAACATCATCGCCTCCATGAAAAGCAGCACACCCAGAATGCGGAGAATCATTTTCCTGTTTATCAGGCTATTCCCTCTATTGGCCGTCACATTGACCGTCGTCGATATAAAATCTTCCATGTATCTTCTTGCGTTTATCTTGCAAACTTACATAAAATTCTTCAATTACCGCAAGTATCCGGAAGGGAATGCAGTATTTGCCCGTTTCCTTCATTATCTCTACAGAATATCTACAGAAATCTTCCGAAGTCTGCAAAAATCCTCTTTTTGCGGAGGCTTATTTTTGGCTGTCTCACGGAAAAGAAATAATTTTGCAAAATATTTGCAACCTTATTTGCCGCGCTTACCTCACATGTTTTCATGTGACAGGTAACCGCGAAGCGTGCCCGAAACCCTACATTCTCCCCCTGATGCAAAACGAAAACAAAAGGATAGCCTACAACACCGTGCTTTTATACGTCCGCATGGGTATACTGGTGCTCATCAGCCTCTATACCTCCCGAATGATTCTGAAAACCCTTGGCGTAGAAGACTTTGGTATCAACAACGTGGTGGGAGGTGTCATCACCTTCCTGGGTTTTCTCACCAACTCGCTGGCAGGAGCCTCCTCCCGCTACATCACGTTCTACCTGGGAAAAGGCAATCTCCCGGAGCTGAAGAACATTTTCCAGAACATCGTCCTCATTCACGTGCTGTTTGCCGGGGTGGTGTTCCTCATCGGAGAAACCGTCGGCCTGTGGTTCGTGCTGACGCAGCTGAACATCCCCGCGGCCAGGGAACACGCCGCCATGTGGGTCTACCAGCTCTCCATCCTCACCTCCATGGGCAGCCTGCTGAGCACGCCCTTCAACGCGGCCATCATCGCCCACGAAAAGATGTCGGCCTTTGCCTACCTCACCCTGGGTGATGCACTCCTGAAACTGATTGCCGTGTTCGTGCTGATTTACATCCCGGCCGACAAGCTGATTTTCTATGCCCTCTACATGTTTACCATCCAGGCATTCGATTTCACCCTCTACATTCTTTACTGCAAACGGCACTTCGAAGAGACGAAAGACATCCAGCTCCGGCAGACCGACCGGAAACTGTTCAAGGACATCTTCAGCTATGCGGGCTGGACCATGAACGGCAACCTGGCCATTTTCGGCTACACGCAGGGACTGAACATCCTGCTGAACATCTTCTTCAACCCGGTGGTCAACGCGGCCCGCGGCATCGCCGTGCAGGTGCAGAGCATCGCCAACAACTTCTGCACCAACTTCCAGATGGCCATCAACCCGCAGCTCACCAAGAGCTACGCAGCCAACCACCTGGAACGGATGCACAGCCTCGTGGTGGCCAGTTCCAAATACTCCGTCTACCTGATGCTGCTCATCTGCATCCCGCTCTCCCTGGAAGCCGACACCGTCCTCTCCTGGTGGCTCGGCAGTTTCCCGGACCACACCAAGTCCTTCCTCCGGCTGATTCTCTTCACGAGCATCCTATTCTGCCTGTCGAACCCCATCATCAACTCCGTGCACGCCACGGGACGGATCAAGAAATTCCAGATTGTGGAAGGCACCATCCTCCTGCTCATCGTGCCCATCTCCTACCTGCTGCTGCGGTTCACCACCCTGCCGCCGGAGGTCGTGTTCTTCGTCCATATCACCGTGGAAATCATTGCACAATATGCCCGCCTGCGGATTGTCCTCCCCCTGATTCAGATGCCGATGGACACCTATGTCCGGCAGGTGCTCTGCAAGATTGTGCCGGTCTTCGTCCTGAGCGTGGGCCTCTCCCTGCTCGTCTACCGGCAGGCCCCCGACAACTTCATCGGCTTCCTGCTGGTCTGCGCGTCCAGCACCCTCATCCTGCTGGGCTGCATCTACCTGCTGGGACTGAGTCCGCAGGAAAAGACCATGGTAAAAAACAAACTCACTACCCTTCGTAAAAGATGACTACCTCCCACCCGCTCATTTCCATCGTGGTGCCCGTCTACAACGTGGCCCCGCAACTCGGCCGATGCCTCGACAGCATCCTCCGGCAGGACTTCCGCGATTTCGAACTGATTCTGGTCGACGACGGAAGCCGGGACAGCTCCGGGGAAATCTGCGACCGCTATGCGAGCCAGCATCCCTGCATCCAGGTCATCCACCAGGCCAACGGTGGCGTCAGCGCCGCCCGCAATGCCGGTATCCGCCGTGCCCAGGGCGAATGGATTTACTTCGCCGACAGCGACGACTGGATGGAGCACGACCTGCTTTCCACGTTCCAGTCATACCTCACGCCGGACACCGACCTCTACCTGATTGGGGCCGCCATCGAATACGACGGACACACCACGTTCGTCACGCCCCACGCACACCACTATACGCGCATGGACGAAGCCCTCGTCTACCTCTACCAGAAGAACCTCGTGGGGGTTCCCTGGAACAAGCTCTTCCGGCGCCGCATCGTGGAGACGTACCACCTCACCTTCTGCGAGGCCCTCAACAGCTACGAAGACGAGCTCTTCAACCTGGAGTACTGCCAGCACGTCACCTCCGTCAGAACCATTCCCTACCACGGCTACCACTACCTCACCACCTCCAACGACCAGAGCCTTTCCAAACGGATTCTCACCCACAAGGAGCGGAAGCACGTGGCCGGACTGCTCTACGACGCCGCCCGGAAAATCTCCGACAACCCGGACTACGTGGCCTACCTGGGACAGAAATACGCCTTCCACATCTACGACTCCGTGGAAATCTACTACAAGAAAGCCTGGCCGGCAGGTATCACGCGGGCCGAGAAGCGCGAATTCCTGCTTCTCTGCTACACCCTGCTGCACGAAAACGATTTCTGCTCGCAGTTCTTCCCGCCCAAACGGGTGTGGGTGCTGAAGCTGATTTTCCTGTGCAAGCACGCCGCCTACATCCAGCTTGCTTTCCAACTCGACCTTTTCAGAATCAAACTATCAAAATGGTTACATCATGAAAGAATATGATTATCTCATCGTCGGCTCCGGCCTCTTTGGAGCCACCTTTGCATACAGGGCCCGGAAACAAGGCAAGAAATGCCTGGTCATCGACAAACGCCCCCACCTGGGAGGAAACATCTACTGCGAGGACATAGAAGGCATTCACGTCCACAAGTACGGGGCACACATCTTCCATACCAACCAGAAGGAGGTGTGGAACTTCGTCAACTCCTTCGTGGAGTTCAACCGCTACACCAACAGTCCCGTGGCCAACTACCGGGGAAAGCTCTACAACCTTCCCTTCAACATGAACACCTTCTACCAGATGTGGGGGGTCACCACGCCCGAAGCGGCCCGCGCCAAAATCGAGGAACAGAAGGCGGAAGCCTTGCAGAAGATGCGGCACGACGGGGTGACCGAACCGCGCAACCTGGAAGAACAGGCCCTCCTTCTCATCGGAAAGGACATCTACGAGAAACTCATCAAGGGCTACACCGAGAAACAGTGGGGACGGCAGTGCACCGAACTCCCGGCCTTCATCATCCGCCGCCTGCCCGTCCGCTTTGTCTTCGACAACAATTACTTCAACGACAAATACCAGGGAATCCCCGTGGGAGGATACAACCGTCTCATCCAGGGACTGCTGGAGGGCGTGGAGGTACGCACGGGCGTCGATTTCTTTGCCGACCGGGCACACTGGGAAGGCATCGCCGAGAAAATCGTGTTCACCGGCAAGATTGACGAGTTCTACCACTACCGCTTCGGCAAGCTGGAATACCGCACGGTACGCTTCGAAGAGGAAATCCACGACTGCCCCAACCTCCAGGGAAATGCCGTGGTCAACTACACCGAGAAGGAGGTGCCCTACACCCGCATCATCGAGCACAAGCATTTCGAACTGTTCGGCGACGAGCTCCTGAAATGCCCCCGCACGGTCATCTCCAAGGAATACTCCACCGAGTGGAAAGACGGCATGGAGCCCTACTATCCGGTGAACGACGAGAAGAACAACGCCCTCTACCGCCGCTACAAGGAACTGGCCGACCAGGAGAGCCGGGTCTTGTTCGGCGGACGGCTGGCCGAGTACAAATACTACGACATGGCCCCCATCATCGCTAAAGTATTAAACCTAGACCTGTAAAAGATGGCGACAATCAAAATCCTGACGTGCATCCATAAAGACGACATCTACCTGAAAGACAAGGACTACCTTCCCATCCAGGTGGGCAAGGCACTGGCTTCGTGCGACCTGCACATCCAGGGCGACGACAGCGGCGACCACATCAGCGCCAAGAACCCGAGCTACTGCGAGCTCACGGCCCTGTACTGGGCCTGGAAGAACCTGAAGGGCATCGACTACATCGGGCTCTGCCACTACCGGCGCTACTTCGACTTCCACCGCCAGGGCCGGAAAGGCTTTCCCTGCACCCTCTTCCCCACGGGCGAATGCGAGGGCAAGGACATCCGCATCCCGGCCGACATCCTTACCCGGCTGGAAGAGGGCTGTGTCATCATGCCCAAGCCCATGACGCTGCAGCTGTCCCTCTTCAACGACTACTGCGTGACCCACGTGAGCGACGACCTGCGCACCCTCGAACGCCTCGTCAAGAGCGACGGCGACCCCTCTTTCAGCCAGGCCTTCGACGACGTCATGTACTACTCCCACAAGCTCCGTCCCTGCAACATGTTCATCATGGGCTGGAGCGAGTTCGACCGCTACTGCCAGTGGCTGTTCGGCATCCTGGAGAAGGTGGAAAAGGAAACCCACATCGAGTATTACTCGCCCTACCAGAAACGCATCTACGGGTTCATGGCCGAACGCCTGCTCAATGTCTACCTGCGAGCCCGCGGCCTGAAGACCTTCGAGGTGCCCCTCCTGTTCTTCTGCGACCAGCCCGACGAAGACCTGAGCCTTCCGCTGGGCAAATACAGGTACCGGAACCTGCTGAAAGGCCTGTCGTTCCTGTTCTCTTTCTCGCCCAAGTACTGGGGCCGGCTGATTGCCGACAAACAGTTGTAACTCATTCAGAAACCTGCTAGACCCAACCCTATGGACGTATCCGTCATCATCGTAAACTACAACACCGAAAAACTGATTCTCGACTGCCTGGACAGTCTGTACGCCAAGACCGAAGGCCTCTCGTTCGAGGTGCTCGTGGTCGACAACGCCTCGCCGGTCCGGCCCACCCTGCTGCCCGACGACCGCCGCATCACCTTCCTGCCTTCGCCCGAGAACCTGGGCTTCGGAAGGGCCAACAACCTGGGGGCCTCGCATGCCCGCGGGAAGTACCTGTTCTGCCTGAACCCCGACACCCTGCTGATGAACAACGCCGTGAAAGAGCTGTTCGACTTCATGGAAGGACACCCGGAAGCCGGCGTCTGCGGGGCCAACCTCTACAAGGCCGACCAGACCCCGGGACATTCCTACGAGATGCGCGAGCCGGGCATCCTCCAGGAGCTCATCAACTCGCGGTCGTGCACCATGACCCGCTTCAACGAAGACTTCAACGCCGGGACGGCCCCGAAAGAGGTGCCGCACGTGGTGGGCGCGGCCCTGATGATTTCCAAGGCCCTCTTCGACCGCATCGGCGGCTTCGACAAGGACTTCTTCATGTACCTCGAAGAAACCTACCTGTGCTACCAGGTCAGACAGCTGGGCTACCGCATCTACAACGTCCCCACTTCCCGGATTATCCACCTGGAAGGACAGAGTTTCACCCTGCGGACGCACTACGAAGACTTCCTCTTCGACGCACGCCGCACCTACTACACCAAACGGTATGGCCGGGCCTACTACCACCTCAGCAACCTCCCCTACGCCCTCAATGCCCTGGCCAACTTCCTCTACCTGCGGCTGAGGGGAAAGAAAAACGAAGCACAAATCTGGCGCTACCGGCTGCAGAAAGTCGGCCAGCCCGCTAAACCTTCTGCCAAATGATACCCAAAATCATACATTACTGCTGGCTGAGCGGCGACCCCGTTCCCCAGAACCTGCAAGACTATATGGCCACGTGGAAAGCCAAACTCCCCGACTATGAGTTCATCCTGTGGGACCGGAACCGTTTCGACCTCCATTCTTCCGAATGGGTGCGGCAGGCCTTCGAAGCCCGTAAATATGCCTTCGCGGCCGACTACATCCGCCTGTATGCCGTCTACCACTACGGCGGCATCTACATGGACATGGACATCGAGGTGGTCAAGCCCTTCGACGAACTGCTGGACAGCCCCTACTTTTTCGGCTACGAAAAGGAAGACGGCATCGAGGCTGGCATCTTCGGGGCGGAAAAGCACCACCCCCTCCTCAAACAGTGCCTGGACTACTACCACGACCGGAACTTCATCGACGCACAGGGACGCATGAGCATCACGCCCCTGCCCGAAATCATGTACAGCCTGCTCTCGGCCGACCACCGTTTCCAGAAACGGACCACCCTGAAGCTGGCCGACGACCCGCAGACCGTCTACCTCTTCCCGAACGACTACTTCACGGCCAAGTCCTACACCACCGGCAAGGTCACCCGCACACGGAACACCTACACCGTCCACCATTTCGCGGGCTCGTGGGTGTCGAAGAGCAGCAAGCTCAAGAAAAACATCTACCAGTTCATCCGCAACAACCCCCTCCTTTTCTGGGTGTACAACCGCAGTTACAAAAAAATCAAGAAAGAATGATCCGTCTCTCCCTCATCGTACCCGTCTACAACGTGGAACGCTACGTGGAACGGTGCATCCGTTCCCTGGAACAGCAGGACATCCCCCGCGAGGACTATGAAATCATCGTGGTGGACGACGGTTCGCAAGACCGCTCCATCTCCCTGGTCGAACAGCTCAGCCGGGAGTTCTCCAACCTGGTCCTCGTGCACAAGCCCAACGGCGGACTGAGCTCGGCCCGCAACTTCGGCATCCCGCATGCCCGCGGCAAATACATCTGGTTCGTCGACTCGGACGACTACGTCGAGAGCCGGGTGCTGAAAGACCTGCTCGACCAGGCCGACGCCCTCGACCTCGACCTGCTGGCCTTCAACTACTGCGACATCTGGCCCGACAAGAGCCCGGCAGGCTTCAACCCCTCCCGGCAGCCGGTGGGTAAGGTCATCTCGGGCGAGACCTACATCCGCGACTACCCCGCGGGCATCAGCGCCTGGTTCTTCCTCGTGCGCAGGGAGCTCCTCACCCGCCATGCGGTGCGCTTCACCGAAGGCATCATCCACGAGGACTACGAGTTCACCCTCCACCTCTACAAATACGTCCGCCGCATGACCTTCCGCGATGTGCGAGTCTACAACTACTTCCACCGGGAAGGCAGCATCACCACCACCCGCGGCTACCAGCAGGTGCTGAAATCCATCCGCAGCTGGCAGAAGATTGTCGAGATTGAAAGCGCCCGCTACACCTCCGACAGCTCCTACGACCAGGCAGCCCGCCAATGGGTCGACACCCACAAGTTCTTCAGCATCAACCGGCTCTTCTTCGGCCGCATCCCCCTCTCCCTGAAACAGGAAGAGTACCGCCGTCTGTGCCGTCTCGGTGCCTTCCGCATCGGCCGCACCCACCTCAACCTCGAACGCCGTCTGCGGTGCCGTCTGCTGTGCTGTCCCTGGTTCTACACCACGTTCATGCGCTGCTTCACCTCCACCCAAGCATAAAAGATACCCATGTACATCTATCCGCTCATCTTCTTCCTGCTGTCGGTACTGCTTTTCATCGACTTCTGCCGGGTCCGCCAGCGCAACTTCGTCCTGTCGGCCATCGCGGTCTGCATGGTTCTCTTCATCGGTTTCCGGGGCGAGAGCGGCACCGACTCCATCAACTACATCACCTTCTTCAACGACCAGACCGACACCCTCTGGCAGTGGAACAACGAAGAGAAAGGCTATGCCGAACACGGCTTCTACCTCCTCTCCGTCCTCCTGAAGAGCATCTGGAACAACATCGACTTCTACTTCCTGGCCATCTCGGCCCTCACCGTCAGCTTTCTGGTGAAGAGCCTGAAGGAGTTCTCCCTCTATCCGCTGCTGGGCTTCTGCACCTACTACGCCCGCTTCCTCATCATCCGCGACATGAACCAGATCCGTCAGGCCCTGGCCATGGTCATCCTCATCTACGGACTCAAGTACCTCCTGGAAGACCGGAAACGCACCTTCCTGTGGTTCCTCTTCTTTGCCTGCATGATGCACTACAGCTCCGTCATCGTCCTGCCCTTCGTCTTCCTCTACAAGTTCCGGCTGTCGATGCGGCAGGTCCTCCTGCTCGTGGCCGGAAGCCTCGTGGCCGGAGTGGTGGGCGGCATGCTGCTGAAACTCGTGCTCGTGCAGACCGGGTTCGGCATCTTCCTCCGCTACATCGGCACGGAGAACCTGGGCATCCTCAACCCCGTGCTCTTCTTCCAGCTCTTCCTCTGCCTGGCCTTCTTCTACTTCGAGCCCCTGCTCAAGGACCGGCAGAAAGGCTACTACCTCATCCGCAACGCCTACCTCTATTCCACGCTCCTCCTGCTTCTCACCTGCAACATGGGAGAAATCGGCGGACGACTGGCCACCATCTTCGCCACCTGCGAGATTTTCATCATCCCCGCCCTGGCCCTCGTGGTCAAGCCCCGGGCCTGCGGATACTTCATCTGCTGGTTCCTCACGGCCCTGCTGTTCCTCCTGAACTTCCAGAAGCTGATGCAGGAACCTGAATTCTGGAACTATTTCACCTCCTAACGCATTTTCACTCACGCTATGCACATCGCCTATATCGTTCCCAAACTGGCCAACAAAGGCCCGGTCATCGTGGTGCTGGAGCTGGTGCGCCAGATGCTCCGCCACGGCCACACCTGCAAGGTGTTCTACTTCGACCCGGAACAGGAAATCCAGTTTCCCTGCCCCGTAAAAAGAATCACCTTCTCACACGCCATCGACTTCCGTCCCTTCGACATCATCCATACGCACGGCCTGCGTCCCGACTGTTACGTCTTCGTCCACAAGCCGCGTCACTGCCGGGCCGGAGTCCTCTCCACCCTGCACAACTACATCCTGGCCGACTTCTCCTACCAGTACAACCCCTTCGTGGCCTACACAGCCGGCAACCTCTGGATGTGCATGCTGTGCCGCCACGACAAGCTCATCACCCTCACCCGCAACGCCCTCCAGTACTACACCCGCTGGTTCAAGCCCGAGAAGCTGGCCTGCGCCTACAACACGCGCACCCTGCCGGAAGGACTGACCGTCACGGCCGACGAGGAAGCCGCCATCCTCCGTTTCAAGGGCAGCTCCCCCCTCATCGGCGTCCACGCGGCCCTCACCCCCCGCAAGGGCATCGACCAGCTTATCCAGGCCCTGCCCCTCCTGCCCGACTACAAGCTCATGGTGGTGGGCGACGGCAAGAGCCTCGAACCCCTCCGTCAGCAGAGCCTCGCCAACGGCACCTCTTCCCGCGTCTGGTTCACAGGCTACCGGAAAGACGCCTGCCGCTACCTGCCCTACTACGACATCTACGCCCTGCCCAGCCGCAGCGAAGGATTCGTCCTCACCCTCATCGAGGCCGCCCTCTACAAGAAGAAAGTGGTGTGCTCCGACCTCCCCGTGTTCCGCGAAGTGGTGGACCGCACCGAAGTCTCCTTCTTCCAGCTCGAAGACATCCCCTCGCTGGTAGACGCCATCCGCCGCGCCCGCGAAGACGACAGCCTCGGCGAGCACCTGTACCAGAAATACCTTCAGGCCTTTTCGCCCGAGATATTCTACCAGACCCACCTCGCCATCTACCAGTCCGTACTCGAAACCAAAAAACATTCATAAAGACCCTATTCATCCATGTCCTCCCTAAACCATATTCCATTTTCCGTGTTGCTGTCGGTCTACGCCAAGGAACAAGATTCCTGCCTGCGTGAAGCCCTCGACAGCCTGTTGTGCCAGACCCGTCAGCCCGACGAAATCATCCTCGTGGAAGACGGCCCCCTGCCCGACGTCCTGACACAGACCATCCGGGAATACCAGCAGCGGTGCCCCCTGCTCCGCACGGTGAGCCTGCCGCGCAACCAAGGCCTGGGAAACGCCCTGAACGAAGGCATCCGCCACTGCCGCTACGACCTCATCGCCCGCATGGACACCGACGACATCGCCCGTCCCGAACGCTTCGAAATCCAGCTGAAGGTGTTCGAAGCCCATCCCGAGATAGACATCTGCAGCGCCTGGATTGAAGAATTCGAAGGCAGCCCCGACCACCTTCTGGCGGTCAAGAAGCTGCCCGAGACCCACGACGAGATACGCGCCTACGCCCGTCACCGGTGTCCCGTGAACCACCCCGTGGTGATCTACCGCAAGCAAGCCGTCCTCCGTGCCGGCGGCTACGAAGGCTTCCCCGAAGACTACCGCCTGTGGGTCAAGATGCTGATGACCGGCGCCCGGTTCTACAACGTGCAGCAAAGCCTGCTCTACTTCCGTTTCTCCCGCAGCATGATCAAGCGGCGGGGAGGATGGAAATACGCCCTGGCCGACATCCGCTCGCAGATAGATTTCTACCGTATGGGCCTCTTCGGCCTGCCCACCCTGGCCTACAACATCCTGGTTCGCGGCACCGTGCGGCTCACGCCCAGCGCCCTCCGGCAGTTCATCTACCAGAAACTCTTGCGTAAATGACAGAATTCCATTACTTTTACCACCCAAAACCACTCATAGAATGACAGAAGACCCTCAAACACAGCAAAAGGAAGAAAAGGAAATGAAAGAAATCGACCTCTTCGCCATCTTCCGCAAATTATATGCACAACGGAAAAAGCTCTACAAGGCCGTAGGCATCGGCCTCGTGGTCGGCATCGTGCTCAGCTTCAGCCTGCCCACCACCTACAAAGTCAACGTCAGCCTCTCGCCCGAGTCGGGACTGACCGCCACCAACGGCCTCTCCGGCCTGGCCTCCATGTTCGGCCTGGGCAACGTCTCTACCGGCTTCGGTGAAGACGCCCTGACCTTCAACATGTTTCCCGAGATTGTCAAGACCAACCCCTTCGCCCTCGAGCTGCTCCAGATTCCGGTCAAGACCCGCGACGGCAAGGAAAGCCTGCTCTACGACTACCTCGACACCCAGCGGAAACCCTGGTGGACCTACGTGATGAACGCCCCGGGCATGGCCGTGGGAGGACTCATGTCCCTCTTCCGCGACGAATCGGAAGACACCACCCGCGCCGCCATCGACCCCTTCCAGCTCACCCCGGAACAGAACGAGCGCATCGGCATGCTCAAGGGCGTGCTCAAGGTGAAGACCGACAAGAAGACCAACATCACCGAGGTCAGCGTGACCCTGCAAGACCCCCTGGCTACCGCCATCGTGGCCGACAGTGCCATCAGCAAGCTTCAGGAATACATCACCGACTACCGCACCCGCAAGGCCCGTCAGGACTACGACTTCCAGCTCCACCTGTGCCAGCAGTACCGCAAGGAATACTTCGCTGCCCAGCAGGAATACGCGAAGTTTGCCGACGCCAACCGCAACATCGTGCTGCAGACCGTGACCACCGAGAAAGACCGGTTGCAGAAAAACCTGACCCTGGCCGAACAAATCTACAGCCAGTCCATGGCCCAGCTCCAGGTGCTCCGCGGCAAGCTGCAGGAAGCCAAGCCCGTGTTTGCCGTGGTGGAACCCGCCACCGTGCCCCTGGCTCCGGCATCGCCCAAAACCTCGATGCTCGCCGTGGCCTTCGCCTTCCTGGCCTTCCTGGCCGAATCGGGCTGGATTCTTTTCGGCAAAGACCTGTGGGCCCGCGTCCGGAATGAACTGAAAAAGAAAGACTAAACTCTAAATTCGCATAATGAAACTACGTACCCTTTTATTACTCAGCCTGCTGTCGGGAAGCGCACTGCACGCCCAGACAGCCGACTCCACCTCATTTGTCTACCGCGTGGAACTGGGCGCCACTGCCGGCAGCGGCACCTACGCCCCCCTCTGGTTCACGGGCAACCGCTACGGACTGTCGAGCGTACAGCCCAACTCCGGCTACCTGCTGGCCGGCATCGCCTACGAGAAACAGTTCCCCCGCGACTGGCGCATTGAAGCCGGACTGGACCTCACCGCCGCCGTCCACCACGCACAAAACGTGGCCATCCATCAGATATACTCCGATTTCTCCTGGAAGAAGCTCACCCTGAGCATCGGCAGCCGCGAGCGTGAAGGCTTCCCCCTCACCAAGAACACGGCCCTCAGCAGCGGCATGCTGGTAGAAGGCCCCAACACCCAGCCCATTCCCCAGATAAGGGTGGAGATAAAAGACTACCTCCAAGTGCCGGGCACCCGCGGCTGGCTCGCCTTCAAGGGCCACCTTGCCTACGGCTCCTTCACCGAGAACGGGTGGCAGGAAGACTTCGTACGTCCCGGACAGACCTTCGTGAAAGACGTGCTCTACCACAGCAAGTCGCTCATGCTGCGCCTGGGCAACAAGGAAAAGCTCCCCCTCGAACTGGAGTTCGGCATCCTGATGGCCACCCAGTTCGGCGGCGACCAGTACCTGAAGCACGAAGACGGCAGCACGGAGAAAATCGTCGACATGCCCAACGACCTGAAAGCCTACTGGAAAGCCTTCCTTCCGCAGTCGGGCGGCACGGAAACCCCCGAAGGCGAACAGGTGAACGTGGAAGGCAACATGCTGGGAAGCTGGAACTTCGCCCTCAACTACTACCTGGGTGAATGGAAGTTCCGCGCCTACCTGGAGCACTACTTCGAAGACCACTCGCAGATGTTCTGGGAATACGGACGGTGGAAAGACGGCCAGCTCGGACTGGAAATCACCTTCCCCCGCAACCGCTGGATTACCTCCGCCGTGTGGGAAAGCCTCTCCACCAAAGACCAGACCGGTCCCCTGCAGTACGACAGCTTCTGGGGCCAGTTTCCCGAATACCAGATCAGCGCCAACGACAACTACTACAACCACTACATCTACGGCGCATGGCAGCACCAGGGCATGGGCATGGGCAATCCCCTCCTTCCCGGTCCCGCCTACAACGAGAACCACGAAATCACCATCCGCAGCAACCGTGTCAGGGCACAGCACCTGGGCCTGAGCGGCCAGCCCACCTCCGAATGGGGCTACCGCGTACTGCTCTCGTTCGTCCGCCACTGGGGTACCTACAACAACCCCCTCGACAAGCAGCGGAAACAGTTCAGCTCCCTCTACGAAGCCACCTACACCCCCTCGTGGGCCAAAGGCTGGAGCGCTTCGCTGGCCCTCGGACTCGACCGCGGCAACTACCTGGGCAACTCCACCGGAGGCATGCTCACCGTCAAAAAAACAGGTATCATCTTTTAATCCCCCATTGAAATGAAAAAAACATTCTACATAGGACTTTGCCTTACCCTGCTGACCCTCCTGTGCCAGGGCTGTCAGAAAGAACCGCTGAACAGCGACATCGAAGGCCACTGGCAGCTGCTGGAGTTCACCACCAAGGCCGACGGAGTAATCCATCCGTGCGAACGCATCTACTACAGCATCCAGCTCTGGGTGGTGGAAGTAGCCGAGAAAGAAGGTCCGCTGCAAGTCTCCCCCTTCCGCGGACGTTACCAGTACGATGCCTCCACCCAGACCATCCAGATGACGGAGATGAGCACCTACGCCACTCCCGAGAACACCCGTCCGGCCGAAGTCTGGGAGTTGCAGGCCTACGGTCTGAACAACGTCAACACCACGTTCAAAGTGCTGGAATCCGGCAAGAAATACATGACACTCGAATCCGATTACGCCATTCTGAAGTTCAAAAAGTTCTAGGAATCCCCCAAATAAAATCAAAAGAAAACAACAAAAACCCCGTACCGCCAGTAGGTGATACGGGGTTTTTTCTTATCTTTGTCATTGATTCCTTTTTTATAAAAGGGAAGTACGACCACTTTTGAATATCAAACCATCACGAATTATGTTGTTAAAAGAAGTTCACATAACAGGCTTTTGGGGTAAATTCAGATTAGACTGGGAACTGAACGACACAGTCAATATCTTATCCGGCATCAACGGGGCAGGAAAGACTACACTGTTGGATGTAATCTACTCCTTGACAACACCTACAGAAATAAACATGGACATCCTGCGAAAAGTAAAGGAAGTCCGCCTAGTCTTTACGGAAGGCTATTCCATAGAATACAGCCGGCCGTCAGACACCACCTCTTCACCGTTCATCTCATACAAGCAAAACGGACAGGCTATCACCCGCCAGCAATATCTAGTAAACGTCAAAACAACAGCCATTTCCACTTTCGACGGCACGATGCCCAGTCTGGAAGATTACCAGAAGTACATCCTGCTGAGAAGCGACAAAATACGTTCGGAACTGGATTGGGATGTGGAACGAAGTCTGGACTTATATTATAGATATGTCAACGGCATCTCACAGGAAGTAGAAAAAGCCATCCGGGAAAACAACCTGACCGACCTTTCCAAATACTACCGTAAAAAGAACAAATTTCTGGAACTGATGAACGAAATGTTCCAGTCCACCCGTAAAACCATCTTCGAATCAGGAAACGGCATCGAGTTCAAGCTGGAAGACGGCACCCTCATTCCGGCCAGAGATTTGTCTTCCGGCGAAAAGCAACTGCTGATTCTTATGATTGGCGCACTCACTGAGAAAGAAGAAGAATTTATCACGTTCTGGGATGAGCCTGAGATTTCACTCCACATCGACTGGCAGAGAATGCTTATCCGAGTCATCCGCACGCTCAATTCCCACAGCCAGCTGATTATCTCCACCCATTCCCCTTCCATCATCTACGAAGGGTGGGAAAAGATGGTTGTTAACATGGAGGACCTGTTGAAATGACCCGACTCACAGAAGCAAATACGTCAGCAGAAATCGGGTTGAGTCGTTATTTTCGTCCCTATACGGAGAAAAGAGACCTGCTCGTACTGGTAGAAGGAGACGATGATGTCTTCTTCTGGAAAAAGATATTGGAATACGCCAAAGACAAATATGCCAGAATCGACGTACATACGTTAAAGTTGCCAGATGCGGAGAGCCACGGCACGGAAACCGACCGAAAAGGTAAAAGAAGCCTGATGGAGGACGTACACGACCTGGGACCGTCGAAAGTAGTAGCCGTCGACATGGATTATGACCATATCGTCAGCGGATACCACTCCTACTCCGCCCGCATCGGACACGACCCTTGTGTGCTGCATACAATTTATTACTCCATGGAGAATCATAAACTGTATCCCGACATCCTACAGAAATACGTTTCTGAAATCACACAAGAAGAGCCCGATTTTGATTTCGATTCTTTGGTCGCGTCTTTTTCCACCCTCATCGCCCCCTTTTTGCGGCTTATTATAATAGGTGAGCGCAAACGGGCCGACAATACACTGAACGAGTCGGAAAAAGAACTACTCAGCATCAAAGGATTCCGGGCAGACATTGCCAACCTGAAATTCACCAGAAAAGACGGCGACAAGGAGACAGCCGCATGGCTGGAATACATGAACGGGAAATACGGCCCTCTGCTGGAAAAATACCACACCGCCACGCTCAGCCTGAAAGAAGAGCTGACCGCCTCCATGGGTATTTCAGAAAAAGACTATTGGAAACTGCTGCAAGGACATACCCTGGCCGGCTATTTGCTCAGAGTGCTCAAGGACATTGCAGCAGAAATACAAGAAAGAAAAGAAAAGGAAACCATCGAAAAACTGACAGATAAAAGCAAAGTCCGAGAAACGTTAAAGCAATTTCGTGACACCTCAGGCATCGGTTCCATGAAAATGCACGAATACGTCAAACTGGTTTTCACACAAAGACCGGTTCTCTCGGAGAACGACCCGGGCATCCCGCTCATCCGTCAGCAAATAGACAGGATTCCGGCAAAATAGAAAATATTTTTATAATCACAAAGGTATCATCAGATGGAAGCCAAAAAAGAAGCGCATTGGTATGCCTTCTACGTAAGAATGCACCACGAAAAGAAAACCGCCGAGAAACTCGGCATGTCTGGAATTACCCATTTCCTCCCTATTCAGGAAGTGGTACGCCAGTGGAGCGACCGCAAGAAAAAAATCCAGCAGGTCGTCATCCCCATGCTCATCTTCATCCGCACCGACGAGAAACAGCGTGTGGAACTTCTGCAGCGCATGCCCTCCCTCACCGGCTGTCTCATCGACCCGTCCACCCGCCGGCCGGCCATTATCCGCGACGAAGAGATGGACCGCTTCCGCTTCATGCTCGACTATTCCGAAGCCACCGTACACTTCCAGAGCGAACCGCTGGCCCCCGGCGAGACCGTGGAAGTCATCAAGGGCCCCCTCCAGGGCCTTCAGGGCGAGCTTGTGGAACTGGGCGGACACTCCCAGGTCATGCTCCGCATCGACCACCTGGGCTATGCCATGGTAGAAATCCCCGTGGGCTACGTGAAACGGTTATAACCCCTTTTTCTTCCGCTGCGCAATCACGTGGTCGAACCACAGGTGCAGCAGCGTCCACGTTGCCACGTCGATGACGAACACCAGCGTGTTGTTCACGTAATGGATGGCCACCATCGTAAACGCACAGAAGCACACCGACATCAGCTGGATGGTCACCATCGCCCGGCGCGGCGAGAACCCCATGGCCAGGAACTTGTGGTGGATGTGCGTCTTGTCGGGCATGAACAGCGGCTGCTTGTTGCGCGCCCGGCGCATCACCACCCGCACCACGTCCAGACACGGCACCAGCAACACGCTGAACGAAATCAGTACCGGACTGCTCTTCACCATCAGCAGCATATCCGGCGTGTACATACAATATTTTATGACGAAAAAGCTCAGGATGAATCCCAGCGTCAAGCTGCCCGTGTCGCCCATGAAAATCTTGCGTCCCATGTCCGCATTTCCAAACACGTTGTACGAGAAGAACGGGATGATTACCCCCACGCTCACGAACGCCAGCATGGCATAACACCACAGCTGCAGGTACACGAACACCACGCCGAACACCACCAGCGCCACCATGCTCAGTCCCGAAGCCAGTCCGTCGATGCCGTCAATCAGGTTCACCGCATTCGTGATGAACACCACCAGCAGCATGGTGAGCGGAATCCCCACCTCCACCGGAATCAGGTAGATGCCGAACAGTCCGTAGAAATTGTTGATATACAGTCCCGAAAGCGGAAACATCGCCGCCGAGACAATCTGCACGAGAAATTTCTTGCGGTAGCGCACCCCCACCAGGTCGTCGGCAATGCCCAGCACGTAGAGCAGCGTCAGTCCCCCCATCAGGAAGAGGAACTCACACAGCAGCATCTCCGCCCGTTCCACCGAGACCGGCCCGTTGCCCGTGATCAGGCGCACCGCCGTGAAGACCGAAAGCGAGAAGAGGATGACCGGGAAAAACGTCACCCCGCCCAGGCGCGGCACAGGCCGTTTGTGGATTTTCCGTTCGTTCGGTTCGTCGAACAGCCGTTTGCGCAGCGAAATAATCAGAATGTTCGGAATGATGATTCTTCCCAGGATGACCGCGGCTACAAAAGCCAGAATCAGAATATATAAGTTCTCCATGTTAGTCCGTTCGTATGTTGATAGTTTTGCAAAGATAGGAGTTTATTTCGAATCCTGAAAGTTTTTTCCCTTCCTGTCCACACATTCCCCCCTTTGGGAAACACATTTCCCGGACCCTCCGCCACCTCGGCAGAAAGATCCGGGAAACACCCTTCAGTTACAAGTCCGTAGCCACGTCAAAGCACGGACACGCCTTCGTCCACTCTTCCGGTTCCACCACCCCGTCGCCATCCAGGTCCGGGCTCAGGTCGCGGTGTCCCGTCACCCGGGTGATTTCCGGGAAATCCTCCTTAAGCACCCTCACCAGGATTCGCAGCGAGCGTTTCTGCAGTTCCGTGCGCGTATCCGCCGGTCTGCCCTGCCCGTCCAGTCCCCCTTCGTAGGCAATGCCGATGCTCCGTTCGTTGTAGCCCCGGGCATGCGCCCCGACCCTTTCCACCGGCCGCATCGTACAGATTTCGCCGTCCGTGCGCACATAATAATGATATCCGCAGCATTTGAACCCCCGTTTCCGGTGCATCTTCGTCAGCTCGGAAGGCGAGAGCGGGTGGTCCGCTCTCGTTGCCGTGCAGTGAATGACAATCATGTCAATTTTTCTCATCACAATTTCTCTTTTTTCCGGTCAGGATGCAGAGAATGCATTGCAGCACCCTGATTACAATCCATTTTACCCTAATCATGTTCATTCTCTCTAGCTACCTATTGTCCGCTTAAGCCGACATTTCCTCCGGATCCTCTTCCTTCTTCATGTACTTCACCGGCACCTTTTCGAAAGCCAGGTTGTTGATGGCCTCCTGCATGATGGTACCCGGTCGGAACAGCACGCGCACCCGTTCGATGAGCGAGTCGTTGTAGAGCTCTTCCGTTTCCGCACCTCCGCCGCTCAGGCTCAGCTGCAGCGAGCCCAGTTCGCCCAGGCGCACGATTTCGCCGCCCTGCAGTCCTTCCGACACGATTTCCTCCAGTGCCGTCAGCACCGCCATCACGTCGGCACGGGTCACGGTACACATCTGGTGGATACGTTCCGAGATTTCACGGATGCCCATTTCACCTCGGGCCTGCGACTGCGCATAAAACTTCTTTTCACCACTTTCACGATCCGACGGGTTTACACGCCCCACTACTGAATAAGTCACTGTTTTTTTCATACTTCTTTCTTTTTTAAGTTAAACCTGAAAACTATCTCTGTAATCCGGTCCGTGGCGCCTTCCTTTCCGATTACATGACAAAGATACGACACCGGGATTCCGCCGTTGTAGAAGTACGTAGCGATTCGCAGACATTTGAAGAGAAAAAATTTTCGTTCCCGTCTAGAACAGCTCCAGTTCGATGCACGAGTTCGGTTTGCTCGCCTCCCCGTGCCGGTTCTTGGCCAGAATCAGTCCGCTTTTCCGTCGGTCGCGCTCACTGCGGCACAGCATCAGCACCATGTCGGCATCCTGTTCGATGGCCCCGCTCTCCCGCAGATGCTTCAGTTCCGGCCGCTGGTTGAACGTCTGCTCCACCTGCCGGTTCAGCTGGCTCGCCACGATGACCGGGCATTCCAGCGAGCGGGCCAGCGTCTTCAGCTTGCGCGAGCACTCCGCCACCTCCTGTTCGCGGTTGCGTCCCGCCCGTTCCGTCACCCCCAGCAGCTGCAGGTAGTCCACCACCACCAGGTCCACCCGGTAGCGCGAATGCACCATCCGAGCCTCCGCACACAGCTGGTCGATGCCCAAATACGCCTTGTCGTCCACCAGCAGCGGACAGTTGTCCAGTTCGCGGGCCTGACGGAACAGCTCATCCAGTTCCTGCTGCGTCACCCGTCCCCCTTTCACCTTCGCATACAGTCCCGGCGTGCGCATCAGCAGCAGCCGTTCCCCCACCTCTTCGCTCATCATCTCCAGGGTGAACAGCAGCACATGATACCCCCTCGAAGCCGCCTCCATGGCAAACTTCAGTCCCAGCTGCGTCTTTCCCATGGCCGGTCGTCCCGCCGTGAAAATCAGGTTGCCCGGCTGCCATCCTCCCGTCATGCGGTCCAGTTCCGGGATGCCCGTGGGGATACCCGTCACCCCGTTCACGCTCCGGCTCACCCGGTCCATGATCCGGTCGCACGTCTTCTTCATCACCGACTTCATGTCCTGCAGGTTGCTCCTCAGCGGCGACCTTTCCAAGACCTCCTCCACATCCTTCTGCACCCCCATGATCACTTCGAACACATCCTGCGTGAGGTCGCCCACCTCTCTCATCCGCTTGTACAGTCCTGCCAGCATCCTCCGGCGCAGATACAGCTCATACAACACATGCACATGGTTGTCCACGAAGACCCGGTTCGCCACGCCGCCCGCCACCATCGTCACGCCATACGGCCCGCCCGCCTTTTCCAGGCAGCCCATCGTCCTCAGCTCCTGCGTCACCAGAAGCAAGTCCGCATCCATGCCCTTGGCCATCAGCGACCGCAGTGCGACGAACATCACACGTATCGATTCAGAATAAAAAAACTCAGGTTTCAGTGAGGGTCCCAGCCTTTTTGCCACAGCCGGGTCGAACATCAACGTTCCCATAACCGCCCGTTCGATTTCCAGGTCATACAACTTCTCCAAGCCCAGTCCAGCATAGTCCGTTTTCATACATCAAAAGATTTAAGGTTATCACAATTCGTTGGTTTATTGATTCTTGTGCATTTTTTCCACGTTCTCCGGCCTCAGGTACACCTTGAAGCGCAAGTAATTGCAGGCCGTTTTCACGAAGCGGATGTCCGTCAGCGATTCGAAGTACGGCACCATGTTCTGCACGGCCAGCCTCTTTTCCTCCTCGGTAAGCTTTTCCCATTCCGAGAGCGCCGCATACAAGTCGTACCCCTGCCGATCCAGCAGCGAGTAATACTGTTTCCAGAACTCATTGAAATCCGCCTGTTCCGACTCGCCTGTCGGTTTCTCTCGTCCGGTTGCCAGCACCTCGTAGAAGCACATCGTCACTTTCTGTCCCACTCCCGGCATCTGTTCCAGGACAATCACCCCCTCCTTGTGCAGCGTATGGAGGAACTCCCTCAGCGTATACACCTTCCATTTGAAGCGTTTGGCCAGGGCAGACGCCGTAAACGTCAGCTGCCCCCTTTTCAGCGGCCTCTTTCCCTTCCGGTTACAGAACGACGCTTTCATGTACAGATACAGATAAGCCTGAGCCTCTGTAAACGGTTTGTCCACACTGAACACCTCTTCCAGTAAATTTCTCGGTACCATCAGGTAGCCATTTTTTCCCACCTTCTTGAAGCTGAGAAAATCTTTCATTTCGCAACCCATTTCCTTCCTTTCTTTGTTTTAGGCACACAAAAATCCTATCCACAAAGGGGCCCTTTATGGATGTTTTCTTTGCATACAGGTTAATTACTCAGTTATTTTTTTCGAAACTCATTCACCTCCAACGAAGCTCTTGTCGATTTCGCACTGCAAATATTATGAAACATATTGAAATAAAAAAACATTTTTGCGATTTTTTTGTCGTAGTTTTTGCCCTATAGACAATGTGACATTTTGTCAGTCAATCAAGCCATACGACTTTTCGCCCACTATTTAAGGGTTTACTTAAGGGTTGCGCGCAAATTGGATGCTCATTTCCAGCGTGTTATGAAAAATTTAACAAATTTTACTTCAAACCTTTCTTAAGACCCTCGCGCGGCCATTAGTAGTATATATATATTTAATTAACTATACCCGTTAAAAAGGGGACTGTTTTTTGAAAAAAAAGCTCCACCCTCCGGCAGTTTCACGGTTCGCCCAGGAACTTCACGATGAGTTCCACTTCGCGTTTCAGAAAATACTTCCGGTATTTGTCGTAGCCCGCCTCCTGCAGAGCCTGATCCAGCTGGGTGCAGCGTTTGATCCACCGCCACAGGTTCATCAAGGCCCCTTTCTTGTCCGTGTACGGGAAATACAGGCAGGCCAGCTCGGTTTTCCGGTACATCCTCATCTGGAACGGCACGTCTTCACCGCACGCGGCCTTCGCCGTTCCCGTTTTCAAGTGCATACAATTCATGGTTTCTCTGTTTTGATTACGCTATAAATTTACTCATTTTCAGCTAGATAGACAAATTTTTCAGTCATTTTCTCACCGGTTTTCCGCATTATTTTTCACCCTCTGTCTGCCCGTGCCGCCCCTATCCGGCAGCCCGACTTCCAGAACGCTTCGACGTTTCACTTCAAACACTTCGACGTTTCACTTCAAACACTTCGACGTTTCATCTCAAACGCCTAAACGTTTTGGACAAAACGCTTCGGCGTTTCCCATAAAATGCTTCGGCGTTTACGTCCAAACGTCGAAGCGTTTTGGCCCATGTACTAACCGACAAGAAGGTTCAAGCATTTTTGTTACAAAAATGACAAATTTGTTCATTATCAACGGGAAATTGTTCCCTTTTCCGCAAAAAAACGGAATCACGTTGAATAAATCAAAAATAACCTTTAAATTCGCGCCGAATTACAAACATTTTTTCCGTTTACCAACCCCTATCCAAAGCGAGCCTCTCGTGGGACTGGTAACGGCGAAGCCTACCCGAAAGGGAAGTAATTCATTCTCAAATCGCTCAAAAAAAACAAAACCATAGAAACAAGATGAAGTTATACAAAGCAGTCTGCATGCTGACGTTGTCTGCCCTGCTGGTGAGCGGGTGTACGTCGTACAAGAAGGTACCGTATCTGCAAGATCCGGAAGTAGTGAACAATTACGGGAAAGAAATTCCTCTCTACGATGCGAAAATCATGCCCAAAGATATTCTGAGTATCACGGTAAATACCACAGACCCTGCGGCAGCTGCCCCATTCAACTTGACTATGCAAACTCAATACAATGTGTCATTAGGCAATTCCAATGTCTCATCACAACCAACTCTTCAACAATATTTGGTCAACAACCAAGGGGAAATTGACTTTCCAGTGCTGGGGCGTCTAAAAATAGAAGGACTTACCAAAAACCAAGCCGAAGACCTGATTCGTGAAAAACTGATTCCCTACCTGAAAGAGACTCCGGTTGTGACGGTACGCATGGTCAACTACAAAATTTCTGTGTTGGGAGAAGTCAACAAACCGGGGACATTCACTGTCACCAACGAAAAGGTAAACGTATTGGAAGCCTTGGCCATGGCCGGCGACATGACGGTGTATGGGGTACGCGACAATGTGAAACTGGTGCGTGAGGATGCCCATGGGAAGCGTCAGATTCAAACCCTTAACTTGAACGATGCCGATTTAGTGCTTTCCCCCTATTTCTATCTCCAGCAGAACGACATCCTTTACGTGACCCCCAACAAGACCAAGGCGCGCAACTCCGATATCGGCAACAGCACCACCATCTGGATCAGTGCCACTTCCATTTTGGTATCCATTGCCAGCCTGTTGGTCACTGTATTCAAATAAACTAACAAACCAAGAAGAGACTATAAAAACAAGAATCCATAAAAAACACTTATCCACGCTTACTATGAGTGACGAAAGATATGAAAACGGTTTCCAGCCGGAAGATGAAAAACCAGTAGATTACAAGGCACTGTTTTTTGAATACCTGATGTATTGGCCCTGGATTTTGGGCTGTGTCATCGTAATGGGCATCGCGATGTATGCCTACCTGCGCTATCAGGCTCCCGTGTACAATGTCAATGCCACCGTACTGATTAAACAGGGGGACCAGACCAAAAACCCGTCTGCTTCCCCCATGCAGGCCATGCAGGATTTGGGTATGCTCAGTATGGCCAGCAATTTCGATAATGAAGTAGAAATTCTGCGTTCCCGCACCCTTGTCAAGAAAGTCGTCAATAAATTGAACCTCTATATCAACTACCAAGAGGCACAGACTTTCCGCTATCCGGCCGACTTGTACAAAACTTCTCCAGTACAGGTATGGACTACTCCCGAAGAGGCTGACCGCCTCTTTGGCCCGGTGACCTTAGAAATGACCTGTACCCCCGATGGAAAAGTCAATGTGGAAGGCAGTTATTACCCGAATCGAAATGCTGACAAAGTGACCCTTCGCAAGCACTTTGACCAACTTCCAGGAGTACTGACCACCCCTGTGGGTGTCTTCACCCTTTCTGCGAACAGCGACTCTACTTTGGCCAAAATAGACCAAACGCGTACCATCACGGCTACTGTAGTCTCTCCTACCGCTGTAGCTTCCGCCTATACGGCCAGCCTGAGCAGTGAACCGACTTCCAAAACGACTACGATTGTTGCCCTTAACCTCCAGAACAGCAATCCACGCCGCGGCATCGACTTTATCAACATGCTGGTGGCCCTGTATAACGAAGATGCCAATAATGACAAAAACGAAGTAGCTGCCAAAACTGCCCAATTTATTGACGATCGTATCGGCATCATCAACCAAGAATTGGGCACCACGGAAAGCCAGCTGGCCAGTTTCAAGCAACAGGCCGGACTGACCGACTTAAGTTCCGATGCTCAGCTGGCGTTAAAGGAAAATTCAGCCTATCAACAGAAACAGGCTGAAAATGCCACCCAGCTCCGACTGGTCGCCTTCCTTAAAAGCTATATCAATGACCCGAAAAATGAGATGGAAGTGATTCCCGCCAATGTAGGACTGGCAGACCAAGGTCTGAGTGATTTAATTATCAAGTATAATGACCTATTGATTGAACGTAAGCGTCTGCTCCGCACTTCCAATGAAAGCAACCCAGCCGTTGTCCAATTGGATGCCGGTATTCGGGCCACGCGTGCCAATGTGCAGACGACCGTAGACAATGTAGAAAAAGGGTTGCTTATCACCCAATCCGATTTGGATCGCGAAGGCAAGAAGTATGCCACCCGTATCAGCAATGCACCTACCCAGGAAAAGGAATTGATGAGCATCACCCGCCAACAGGAAATCAAGGCCAGTCTGTATTTGCTGTTGCTGCAAAAGCGGGAAGAGAATGCCATTACCTTGGCTTCCACTGCCACCAACGGGCGTATCATAGAGGAAGCCATGGCTGGAAGTGCTCCCGTATCTCCCAACAAAAAGATGTTCTACCTGATTGCGTTCATATTGGGTATCGCAATCCCCGTGGGAGTTATTTATTTGCGCAACCTGCTTCGTTTCAAAATTGAAGGCCGCGCCGACGTAGAAAAAATTACCGATGTACCAGTAGTGGGTGACGTGCCCATGGTAGATACCAAAGGAAATCCAATTGTCGTCCACGAAAATCACAATGACTTGATGGAAGAGGTTTTCCGCTCCGTACGTACCAATATCCAGTACATGTTACAGGAAGGGCAAAAGGTGATTCTCTTCACTTCCACCAGTTCCGGTGAAGGAAAGAGTTTTACTGCCGGCAACCTAGCTTGCAGCTTTGCTTTCATGGGCAAAAAAACAGTAATTGTAGGTCTCGATATCCGTAAACCCGGTCTGAATAAAATATTCCAGATTTCCCATAAAGAAAAAGGCATCACTCAATATCTGGCCGATCCGGAACATACCGATTTACTTTCTTTGTGTCAGCCTTCTACGGTCTCATCCAACTTGTATATCCTTCCGGGAGGTACCGTTCCTCCAAACCCTACCGAACTGGTTGCCCGTAAGACACTTGACAAAGCCATTGAAATTCTGAAAGTAAACTTCGACTATGTAATTCTGGATACAGCCCCTATCGGTATGGTAACCGATACCCAGTTGATTGCCCGTGTAGCCGACCTGAGTGTATATATTTGCCGTGCCGGCTATACCCACAAAAGCCACTATGAACTCATCAACGAGCTGAAGAAAGACCATAAACTCCCGAACCTCTGTACATTGATTAACTGTATCGACATGAATCAGCGTAAAAATGGCTATTACTACGGCTACGGGAAGTATGGGAAATATGGCAAATACGGTTATGGAAAGAAATATGGCTATGGCTACGGTTATGGCTATGGATCTAAATAATGCTTTTGTAACAAATTTTAAATTAAACAATCGGAAATAATTTCTCGAACAAAAGTATGACTAATTCGGAAAATAAACGTTTAGCATTAAATACTGGTATTTTATATATCAAACTTATCCTCTCTATATTTATAGGCCTATATACGTCTAGAGTAATACTTCAAGTATTAGGAGCCAGTGATTATGGACTATATACTATTGTTGGAGGAATTGTTTCCATGATGAATTTCTTTGGGACCACAATGGTTTCAGTTACCTATCGCCATATAGTAGTCGAGTTCGGAAAAGGAAAGGAAGGAAATCCTAATAAGATATTTAATACTGTAATGGTTATACATATTGGATTGGTACTTTTCCTCGTTACTTTAGGTGAAACTTTAGGCATTTATTATATAAAGAATATAGCGAATATTGACTCATCCAAAATAAATGACGCTATATTTGTGCTCCATATGAGCATGCTTGCCACTTCTCTTAACATACTTAGTATACCCTACAATGGGTTGATAATTGCAAGAGAGAAATTTATTTTTACAGCTATTGTCGAAATTGGAAGATCGATATTGCAACTTATCCTAGTTATAACATTAACCTATTATTTAGGCAACCGACTTAGAGCTTACTCTACTATTGTAACTTTATATTCAGCACTTCTCCCAATTTGTCTTTTTATCTATTGCAGAATAAAAGATAAAGATATTATACGATGGAGTTTTAACAAGAAACGAACTGATTATATACAAATTTTACAATATGCATTTTGGATTATGTTAGGAGCAGTAGCGTCTATTGGACAAAACCAAGGTTCAAATATGATTATAAACTTATTTTTCAACACCATCATAAATGCAGCATTTGGAATTGGTTTTCAAATAAACAACTACGTAATGATGTTTGTACAAAGTCTTAATCAAGCTGCAGTTCCACAAATTATGAAAAATCAAGGAGGTAATAAAAATGCAAGATCATTAGCCATAGTATATAACATTTCTAAATATGCATTTTTCATTATGTTGATTCCAACAATTCCATTAATACTAAATATAGATATTGTATTAAAACTTTGGCTAAACAAAGCACCGACCTATACCAATATCTTTGCTATTCTTCTTCTCATAGGAGGATTAATAAAATGTATGGGAGTCGGATTTGATTCATATATTCAAGCAACAGGGAAAATACGTACATATCAAATCTTTTATAGTTGTGCTTACTTATTAGTACTTCCAGTTTCTTATTTTTTTTACAACATAGGAGCTCCTGCTTATACAATTATAATTTGTACCATAGCCGCAGTAATATCAATATTGGTTTTCCAGCTAATATATCTATCTAAAATTTCAACCTTTAAAATAAAAGAGTACATAAAACATACCACAAAACCATGCTTATTGGTCACATTTTTTTCAAGCCCATTAATTATTTTAAAAATGTTATGGTCTGACAATATCTATGGTTTTCTAGGCTTTTCCATCATGGCCATAATTTGGATAATAGCTATGATTGGAATTTTCGGTTTAAACAAAGAAGAGAAAAGTAAAATTTATTCCTTAATTAACAAAAAGATAAAACGATGAAGAAAGCATCTATTGATATTGCTGTATTACTCCTTTTTTTCGCTAGACCAGAGCAAACGTCTAAGGTCTTTGAGCAAATAAAAATAGCTCGCCCCTCAAAACTATTTTTATATCAAGATGGACCTCGTTTAAATAGGCCTGATGATATAAAAGGAATTAATGAATGTAGGGAGATTGTTGAAAATATAGACTGGGAATGTGAAGTATACCGTTGGTATCAAGAAAAAAATGTAGGATGCGACCCTTCTGAATATTTATCACAAAAATGGATGTTTGAGCACGTTGATAAAGGCATTATTCTTGAAGATGATGATGTCCCTTCCCAAAGTTTCTTTCCTTTCTGTAAAGAATTACTAGATAAATATGAAAACGACTCTAGAATCTGTATGATTTCTGGCATGAATCATATGGGAAAGGTAAACATAGACGCAGATTATTTTTTCTGCCGTAAACAAGGTCCAATATGGGGATGGGCAACATGGAAACGCTTCGTGGATATGTGGGACCCTCAATATAAGTTTTTGGAGAATAATGAATCTATTACATTATTGGAGAAAAGTGGGGACTTGACAGAAAAAAGATTGACTTCATATTACAAACATAAAGCAACAGGAAGAGAACACTACGAAGATTTTGTATCTAGCACACGAATCTTTAATTCAATGCTTGCGATTATTCCTTCTAAAAATCTTATTTCAAATATCGGTATATCTTCAGTATCTACACATTCTGTAGACAACTTAACAATGCTACCACCTAAAATCAGAAAATTATATTATCAGCCAACATATGAATACAAATTTCCTTTAAAACATCCTGAATATGTAATAAATAATATCATACTTTCTGAGGAAATTGATAAATCAATGTCATATGGTCCAAAAGAAAAACTATTCCTTCTAAAAAGAAGATTTGCAAAACTATTCAATCTTAAATAAATAAATTCTGTTACCAAATGGAAATTTGCAATAAACAAGATTGTACAGGGTGTCAAGCTTGTATGCAGGGTTGCCCAACTCATGCTATATCTATGCAAGAAAGTATAAAAGGTCATATATATCCTGTTATTGACTCAAACATCTGTATCAATTGTCACAAATGTATAAGAATTTGCCCTGTATTAAATAAAGTCAACAAATACCAACCTCTTAATATCTTAGCCGGATGGAATAATAACAAAAAAGAAAGGAAAGATAGCACAAGCGGAGGTGTTTCATATTTATTATCAAAAAAAATAATTGAAGAAGGTGGATACTTTTGTGGATCAATATGGGAAAGCACTGGCGCAAAACATATTGTTACGAACGATATAAACAAAATATCTCTTTTTCAAGGAAGTAAATATACTCATAGCAATATTAATAATTGTTTTATAAAAATTCAACAATTACTTAAGAACAGCCAAATAGTACTTTTTTCAGGTACACCTTGCCAAGTTGCGGGACTAAAGTCCTATTTAAAACAAGATTTCAATAATTTATATACCTTAGATATTGTCTGTCATGGCGTTCCATCACATAAAGCTCTTTCAGATCGTATTAAATACATAGAAAAGAAATATAACAAAAAAATAAAAGAAATCCGTTTTAGAGACAAGAACCCTGATCAATACCATACGTGTATGAAGTATATCTTTTCAGATGATAGCTATACAAAATGTTCTGTCTATGAAGATTCCTATTTTTGTGGTTTTGTTGACAATTATCTATTAAGAGAAAACTGTTTTCATTGTAAATATGCGACTAGAGAAAGAGTCTCAGATATAACGTTAGCAGATTATTGGGGGTATTCGCCATATAACTTTAAATTTAAATCATACCAAAAAGGCACTTCTTTTATTTCCATAAATACAGCTAAAGGACAAAACTTATACTCAAAAATTCAGCATCAGCTGATAGCAGAACCTAGAACCTTTGAAGATGCGGCCAAAGGAAATAAAAACTTACACAACCCACAAACACGTCCAATCAATTATGATAAATTTTGGGACTCATACACCCAAGGAGCAAATTTTGAAGAATTAGCTCTTTGTTACTTTCCGCCTAAAAAAATACAATCTACTACAAATACAACAATTCGCAATTATATAAAAATGTTACTACCTAATTTTATCACAACATATATAAAAAAGAAAAAGTTATGAATAAAAAACTAAAAATGAAAATTAGAAAAACATTTGGATGGCTATATAGTCCGATATTAGCTTACTTTCGCAATAAAGCAAAAATTAAAAAGATATACAACGATACAAATGCAATAATTAAAAGATTACAAAACCTTGACGAAGAAACACAACGAATCTTTTATCTGGGAATTACGGCACATTCAAATTTGGGTGATATGGCTCAACATTATTGTATTTGCCGTTGGATTCAGCAAAATTATCCAAATGCAAATTTAATTAAGATAGAATCTGATACAGTCGTATTTCCTAACTACAATTTTTTGTCTATTTTAAAAAAGTACTATCGAGATAATGATATAATTATCTTCCAAAGCGGATATACAACTCAAGATTTAGGAGGAAATCATGAACTAATGCACCGCTTAGTTATTGATGCAATCCCCTATGCACATATATTAATGATGCCACAAACCATATTTTTTAAGCATGAAGAAAACAGATTACGCACTAGTAAATGCTATAACCAAGCTAAAAATATGTTATTCTTGGCCCGAGATATGGTTTCATATGAACAAGCAAAAGAAATGTTTCCAGATATTACTGTCAAGCCATTTCCCGACATTGTGACATCCCTTATTGGAACCTTAAATTTCAATCATACAAGAAATGGTGTCTGTGTATGTGTACGAGATGATAGTGAGAAATTTTATAATGAAATAGAAATCAAAAAATTATGTAAAGATATAAGCAGATATGCTAGCGTTACCATAACCGACACAACTATTAATGAAAATTATTTAGAAATCCGTAATAACTTGCAAAAATATATTGAAAATGCTATTGAGAAATTCTCACGCTACAATGTCATTATAACTGACCGTTATCACGGTACTATATTTTCTTTAGCTGCGGGAACTCCAGTAATTATCATAAAAAGTAATGACCACAAAGTAGTAACTGGCGCAGATTGGTTTAAAGGTATATACGATGATTATGTATTTGTTGCAAAAGATTTAAATGAGGCAAAAGATTTATGTATAAAACTTTTAAATACTCAATTATCCCATAAAATGAAACCATATTTTAGCGAACATTATTACGAAAAACTTAAAGAAATTTTTAGTAATTTATAAATCGACATAAACAGTTTTTATGTTTTATTTTATACTAATTCTTATTATTGGATTATCATATTTAGCATTTAAGTCTAAAGAAAAAAAACTTTATTATGCCTCTATCTTTCTTATTTTTTTTCTTTTTGCATTTGATTATGGCAACTCCAATGATTATTGGGTATATGTTTCAAGATTTTATGTAGCAAATGGAGAAACAGACCATCCGTTTGTTCTAAAGTTTATAGAAAATGAAAAAATTGAACCTATATACGAGCTTATCATGATATTATGTAAACCTATTGGCTTCTTTGGATTTTGCATATTATTAAGTTGCTTTGAAATTTATATACTCAATAAATTAATAAAAGTAAGTATTCCCATTAAATACTTGTGGTTTTTCTATTCAATACTCATGCTAATACCATTATATGGCTTACTCATTTTAAATAGTAAAAGACAAGCGTTAGCTATTATGCTGATTCTAATGGGGATTTTAATCCTATATAATAATTCAAATAACAATATTGTAAACAAAAAAAATATATTTCTATTTTTACTAATCATAATAATAGCTGGGAATATACATTTTTCAGCATATATTGGTATATTTTACCTATTAATAATTTATTTCAAACCTAATAAAATCAATAAAACTATAGCAACAGCCATCATTTTACTTTTCATTCTTTCATATCAACTAAAAATCGATACAAATAGTTTATTATTTCTTTTAGAGGAAAATACTAAATACACTCAATATCTCACAGAAATAGGTGAATCTTATAATGTATCTATTTTTTATTTTGCGTATGATTGTTTGTGTCTTATATTAATTTTATACTATTACAACAAGTTTAATGATATTGAAAAGACTTTCAGTATTGCATACATATTCTCACAAACATCAAGTCATTTCTTAATTAATACAGCAATGAGATTAATGTTGCCTTTCAGTATTTTAACACCTTTTGTATTGACTTTCATTCTTAAATATATAAAAAAAAGAGAGATAAAAACAATCTACGTCATATGGTCACTACTAATAGCATTTCGATGGTTTTATAATACAATGTCAACTGAAAGTTATTATAGTAATTGGAATGATATGCACACAATATTTACGGCTCCATATTGGCTTTAAAATATAAATGAATATGAAAATATTATGGTTCTGCAATACTCCATGTTGCGCATTAGAAAAAATTAGTACCCAAAAAGGGGTTAGTGGAGGTTGGTTAAATACTTTATCTAAAGAATTATCACAAAAGAACGACATTGAGTTGCATATTGCTTTTTATTGGAATCAAGATATCCTTCCATTTGAATATAAAAAGATTCAATATTATCCAATATATAAGAATAACAGCAAAAATAAGCTTACACGTTGGATGCAAAGGCTACAAAATACTATGTCCTTTTCTAATAATAATAATGTACAACCACTACTAAAAATCATAAATGACATAAAACCAGATTTAATCCACATACATGGAACGGAAGAAGACTTTGGATTAATATCACTTTATATTAATACTACTCCTATCGTACTATCTATACAAGGATTTTTGTCATCAATACATGCAAAACTATTTTCTGGTATTCCACAAACTAAAGTATCCAAATATGAAACATTCTTTTCGAAGATAAATTTAACAGGAAGCACATCAATAAATCATCTGATGCGATATAAATGTATCCGAGAAAAACAAATATTAAGACACATGAACTATATCATTGGTCGTACAGACTTTGATAAATATTGCTCCCTAATTTATAATCCTAATCGCGTCTATTTAAAAGTTAATGAAATAATGAGAGAAATATTTTTCCAAGTTCAATGGAATAAAAACTCTTTTTCAGAAACCTTCACAATTACAACAACAATAAGCAATGGTTTATATAAAGGGTTAGAAACTATATATCTAACCGCCTCATTACTTAAACAAAATAATATGAATTTTAAATGGCAAATTATTGGATTACAAAGCCATAACAAAGACGTAATTCTAACTGAAAAATACACAAAACTCAAAGCAAATAATTTAAATATAGAATATCTTGGAAGGCAAGAAGCTAAATCAATTTCCACTATTTTACAACAATCCGACTTATACTGTCAAACAAGCCATATTGAAAATAGCCCTAATAGTACCTGTGAAGCTATGCTTTTAGGCATGCCCATTATTGCTTCATTTGCGGGTGGAACATCTTCATTAATAACCAATAATACAACTGGAATTTTAGTACAAGATGGAGATCCTTATGTATTAGGAGGAGCCATATTACATATATCTAAATCATTTGAGTTTGCTAAACAATTAGGCCAAGAAGCACGTAAATATGCGTTAAACAATTTCTCTCCCAAATATGTGATAGAACAAATTTTAGCTGCATATTATAAAATATATAATAATTCAAAAGATAAATCAATATGATTATAAGATATTTACATCCTCATTATATAAGTATTCTGTTCATTAAGATAAGTAGTTTTTATTGGCTTTTAATTAATAAAATTTCCATACTATGGTGGCACGTTAGCATAAAAAGGAATTGCAAATTTAGAGGAAAAACAAAGTTTAGACTCTTACCCAACACTTCTATCACAATTGGATCTAATTGCTCATTCAACTCATCACATAATTCAAATCTTATTGGTGTATACACACCATGTATGTTCTCAACAATAGAAAAAGGAGCACAAATAGATATTGGAGATAAATGCGGATTTTCAGGAACTGTTATTGCATCTGCTCTATATATAAAATTAGGAAATAATGTTAGATGCGGAGCTAATACACTAATTACAGACTCGGATTGGCATACAGATGACTATAGAACTGGAGCTAATAAACCTGTCATTATAGAAAATAACGTATGGTTGGGATATGGAGTAAAAGTATTAAAAGGTGTCCATATAGGCGAGAATAGCTTAATAGGAGCTGGCAGTATAGTAACTAAGGATATACCTGCAAATGTAATTGCAGCAGGGAATCCATGTAAAATCATAAAAACAATAAAATGAATATTATATTAATTGTATCAGAAGGATATCCTTTACATTTTTCTGCAAATAATTCAAAAGCTGAATTTATTGCAAGAGGATTAAAAGAACATGGATGTAATGTCACAATGATAGATAATCCATTTGGCACTAAAGGTATTGATAAAGAAATTGTTGGAGTTTCAGAAACAGGAATCAATTATTATATTTTTCCACGAAAGGGAAAATTATCGACCATATTAAAAAATATTCCTAAAATATGGCAGATTCTAAAAGAAAAGAAACAAGAAAAAAATAATTTTGTAATACTGGGAATGACACTATACCCTGTTTATATTATACTAGCATTAATATGTACAATATTAGGATATAAAAAAACGGCTTTATTTCATGAATGGCATATAGGTTGCAAACAACCTAATTTTGCTTATAAAATAGAAGCATGGCTAAAAGACAAGACATTTGGTTTCTTCTTAGACGGAATTTTTCCAATCAGTCATTTTCTTCAGGATAAAGCAAAAATATTTAACAAGCCACAATTGTTATTGCCTATAATGGCATCTTACAATCGAAAAAGATATCCTTATAAGGACAACAATTGTTTTACATTTTGTGGACATGCCGAATACTTAATAAGAAATCAAATCCTACTGAATGCTTTTAAAAAAGTAGTAGAAGAGAATTCCACAGCACACTTAATTTTAGTATTGTTTGGCAACAAAAAACAAATGGATACGATGTATCAACTTATTAAAAATATAAATATAAAAAATATAGAAATAAAAACCCAAATACCCCAAGAAGAGCTCTACAGAATATATGATGAGTCATTAGGTCTATTAATACCTTTAGATCCAAATAGCTTACAAGATAAAGCTCGATTTTCGCAAAAAATTGCAGAATATGTAGGTTCTAAAAGACCATTAATCACCAATAATGTTGGAGAAATATCACATTATTTTATTCATCAAGAAACTGCAGAAATTATATCATACGATGTAAATGGATTCTATAAAGGGATGAAAGAACTAATTAATAATCACTCATTAGCAGATAAAATAGGAGAAAAAGGATTTGAGGTCGGAGAAAAATATTTTAATTATAAGACAATTAGTGATAGTATACAATCATTCCTTAAGACTATATAAGTATGGTATTTCAAACTTATCAGAATCTATATAAAATAAACAATAATTTATGCCAGCAATGTGGTTCATGCATTGCAATATGTCCACAGAAAGCAATTAAATTTGAAATTGCAAATAATGGATTAATGACCTTAAACATTCTAGAAGAAAAATGCATCAAATGTGGTAGATGTAAACAAATATGTCCAGCTAATAAAGACACATCATTAATCGATATCAAAGAATATTGCAAACAAAAACAATATTATTTAGGATACAACAAAAATAACGAAATACGAATAAATTCCTCTTCTGGGGGCGTTGCTCGTACTATTATCATAGAAGGATTAAAAAATGGTATATTCGATGGAGTCTATACTCTAAGAAAAACAAATGAATACCCTTTTGCTGAAGGTTTTTTTTATACCAAGAATACTATACCTAGCTATAATGACTTACCTAATTCTATTTATCATTCAGTCCCACTCAATCTAAAAATGCGGGAAATAACTAAATGTGATAAAATACTAATTGTTGGAACAACTTGCCAATTACTTCCTTTAAGTCAATATTTAAAAAATAAATGCAAGAAACTCTATACCCTATGTATCTTTTGTAAACAGCAGAAATCTTTTGAGTCTACAAAATTTATAGCCAAATTAGCAGGAATCAACTTAAAAAATATCAATGACATAGAATCCTTTTCATATAGAGGAAATGGATGGCCAGGATATTGCGCCTTCAACCAAAAAAAAATTGCTTGGGAAAAAGCAGCTTTAATGCCATTCGGGAAAAAACTATGGATGGTACCAGGATGTAATATCTGTGGAAACCCTTTCGGTATTGACGTAGATATAACAGTATTAGATCCATGGAATATAGAAAAAAATAATGCAGGGAAAAATCTAATTATTATTCATACAGAAAAGGGAAAAGAAGTCATAAATCAAACGCCAAATCTAATTTTAGAAAAAAAACAAATCATTGACATTGAAAAATCATTGATGTACGATGATATTATTAAAAAGAACAAGCTTATTCCTTATTTCAAAGGACGTACAAATGACACACAATTAATATTAACAGGAAAATCTGTTGAAAAGCAAAGACGTTATTTACAACTTTTTTTAACGCTATCCCCAAAACTTCCATTTATAATCTATAAAATTCTTAGTAGACTAATTAAAGATAAAAGATAAATATGAAGATTACTATTGCAGAAGCGGGTTCTGCCGCAAATATTGGATCAATGGCCTTAATTGAAAACGCAATTAAAATAGCAAAGAGAATCGATAATAATTGTTCCATCAATCTTTTAACAAATGATTATGAACGTGTCAACAAATCAATAAAAGCATTAGAAAATTCTAATTCTATAAATACAACAAATGACCTGTTCATTTTCCCTGAGGGAACCACTATCCACAAAATTTGCTGGACTATAAGTACAATTATTTGGATTCTTATCGTCAGATTTCTTTTATTTTTTACAACAAAGCCATACAATCTTTTATGGGGTAGAAGGGCTAAACTATTAAAAGAAATATCTCAATCTGATTACATTTTATGTATTGGAGCCGAAAGAATCAATGATGTCTATTACAAAACAGCTTATTTATCTCTAGAAGCATTAGATATATACGAAAAAATGGGTATGAAGTTAATACATTTTTCTTTAACTATAGGTCCCGTCTTCTATAAGAGCACAATAAAAAAAGCAAAAAAAGTTTTAGATAGATCTTTTGCTATCTTCGTAAGAGATAATAAATCGTTCAATCTGTTATCTCAGTTAAACATAACAAAACCTCATATATTTAACTCTTATGACATAGCAATATTACAAGAAAAATTAGAAGAAAAGAATAATTTATTTACAAGAATAGGGATAAATAATGATGAATACGTCTGCGTTTCTGTTATAGATTGGCTATTTAGAAAAGCAAAAGGACCTGTAAGGCAGGATGGATACAACAAAGCTATTGCAGAAACCTTGGATTATATCATCGAAAAATACAATACAAGTATAGTTTTCACTCCAACTGTTGTTGGCATATATAAAGTTGATGATGTTACAGCAGGAAAACATATTATAGAGCTAATGAGAAACAAAAATCGAGTAATAGAAATAGAAGAATTATTAACTCCTAAAGAACTAGCTTATGTATTTTCAAAATCTAAATTTAGTATTGTCACAAGAATGCATGCTGCCATACTATGTTCTGCTGCAGGACGAAAACCAATTATTGCGATAAACTATCTCTATAAGTTACGAGAATATATGAAGAATATTGGATTTGAAGATTATTCCATTGACATAGATTATACTAATGCTGAGAGTTTAATATCATTTGTAGACAAAATGTTTGCTAATTATAGTCAAAATCTTATTAAACTTAATAACCAAATAGATAAAATGCAAACAATATTGCAAGAAAATATCAATAGTATTATTAATGAAGAAAAAAAATGATACAATCAAAACAAGATTTAAACTACTACCTCACAGAAGATTTAAAACGGTTTAACAACAAAAAACCGACACTGAAAGATTGGATATTGCACAATGAGGTATGGTTCATTTATGCATACATAAGACACTTAAGATATGTGGAATATTATAAAAACACAAAAAGTTCTAAAATTTTATTTCTCTATCATTGGTTTAAATATAAACGTTTAGGTTTTAAACTTAGATTTACAATTTATCCTAATACGATAGGACCTGGATTAAGAATATATCATACAGGAGATTTTATCCACGTAAAATCTACATGTACAATAGGCAAGAACTGTACATTATTGCCTGGAGTCGTTTTTGGGAATAAATATGAAAATGAAGACAAGAGTATTGTTACCGTTGGGGATAATTGCTACTTTGGATTAGGAGTTAAAATTTTTGGTTCAGTAAAAATTGGTAATAATGTTACGATTGGAGCGAATTCAGTTGTAACAAAAGATATACCTGATAATGCTATTGTAGGTGGAGTTCCTGCAAAATTAATAAGAATCAAAGAATAAAAAGATATGAATAAAGTCTTAATTATTGCAACCTCACACAAAACAAGAGGTGGAATCACTTCCGTTATAAAAGCTCACCAAAAAGGTGAGCAATGGAAAGAATTTCATTGTAAATGGATTGAAACTCATATTGACAAAAGTAGTATTTTCAAATTATTCTATTTCTGCAAAGGATGGATTCAATTTGTACTGAATCTTCCGTTTTATGATATCGTACACATTCATACAAGTGAACCTCCATCAGCTATTCGAAAATGTCTTTTTATGTGGTGGTCTAAACTATGGAAAAAGAAAGTTATTGTACATTTTCATGCATTCTCTCCTGAGACGACTATCAATGGAAAATATCAAAAAGTATACAAATATCTTTTCAGCCATGCGGATAAAGTAATTGTATTATCACAATTATGGAAAAAATACGTAAATGACACTTTTCATTTAGGAGATAAAATACAAGTCATTTATAATCCTTGTACGACTGAAATTCTCCCAGAAAAATACACAAAACAGCATATCATATTATATGCTGGTACTGTAAACAAAAGAAAGGGATATGCTGACATGATTAAAGCCTTTGCTAAAATAGCATCTCAATATCCTGACTGGAAAATTGTTTTTGCCGGAAATGGAGAAATTGATAACGGAAAAAAACTAGCAAAAGAACTAGGAATTGAATCACAGGCACAATTTTTGGGATGGATAAATGGAAAAGATAAAGACAAAGCTTTCAAAGAAGCATCTATTTTTTGTTTGCCCAGCTATGCAGAGGGCTTTCCAATGGCCGTACTAGATGCTTGGGCATACGGCTTGCCTGTTATTACCACTCCAGTAGGGGGAATTCCTGACATTGCAAAAGATGGAGAAAATCTTCTACTTTTTCAACCAGGAGATTGCGATAAACTTGCTATTCAAATGGAACGCCTGATGACAGATGAAACATTAAGAAATCATCTTATTGAACAATCTATCATACTTTCCCAAACAACTTTCAATATTGATACCATCAATAAAGAAATAGAAACCCTTTACAAAGGAATAAATCCAAATAAATAAACACAAAAATACAAATGCAAAATCACGTAGTTATCATGGCAGGAGGAATCGGAAGCCGATTCTGGCCTATGAGCGTACCGGAATATCCCAAACAGTTCATCGATGTGATGGGCGTAGGGAAATCACTGATACAACTCACCGCAGAACGTTTTGAAGGAGTGTGCCCGAAAGAAAACTTTTGGGTGGTTACCTCTGAAAAGTATGTCGGTATCGTAAAGGAACAATTGCCGGAGATTCCGACACAGCACATTCTGGCAGAACCGGAAGCCAGAAATACGGCTCCTTGCATCGCGTACGCGTGCTGGAAAATCAAGAAGCAGTATCCGGAGGCAAACATCGTAGTCACCCCTTCGGATGCGCTGGTACTCGACAAGGAAGAGTTCAAACGGTGCATCAGTCAGGCGCTGGAATTTACGGCCAACTCGGAAGCTATCGTCACACTGGGAATGAAACCGACACGCCCGGAAACGGGATATGGATACATTGCCGCAACAGGAGAAGGACAGAACGGAATCTACAAGGTAGAGGCGTTCAAAGAGAAGCCGAACCTGGAAACGGCACAGAAATACGTGGCACAGGGAAATTATTTCTGGAATGCGGGTATCTTTGTATGGAACGTGCAGACCATTACCCATGCCATCGAAAAATATGCCCCGCAGATTGCCGGAGTAATGGAGAAGATGGCACCGGATTTCTACACGGAAAAGGAAACGGAGACCTTGAAAGCGGACTTCCCTACCTGCGAAAAGGTATCCATCGACTATGCCGTGATGGAAAAGGCGGAAGGCATCCATGTACTTCCTGCGGAATTCGGATGGAGCGACCTGGGAAGCTGGGGCTCGCTGCACGGGCTGTTGCCGCAGGATGAAAACGGAAACGCCAAAGTAGGCGACAACGTAAAACTGTTTGACTGCCGGAACTGCGTGGTACACGTGGCCGACGAAAAGAAGGTGGTGCTGGAAGGACTGGACGGCTTTATCGTAGCAGAAAAGGACGGAAGGCTGCTGGTATGCCGACTGGCAGAAGAACAACGCATCAAAGAGTTTTCACAGGCATAATTTATAAACCTCATTTTTATTTTTATATGGAAAGAAAAGTAGCATTAATCACAGGTATTACGGGTCAGGACGGATCGTTCCTGGCTGAATTCTTATTGGAAAAAGGTTATGACGTACACGGCACCATCCGCCGCTCGTCTGTGGATTTCCGCGAACGTATCGCGCACCTGGAAGGAAAACCGAACTTCCACTTGCACTATGCGGACCTGACGGACTCCATGAGTATGTTGCAGGTAGTGAGCAAGGTGCGCCCGACGGAAATCTACAACCTGGCCGCACAGAGCCACGTGCAGGTAAGCTTCGACTCGCCGGAATTTACGGCCAACGTGGATGCTACAGGGGTACTCCGCGTATTGGAAGCCGTACGTCTGTGTGGACTGACAGAGACTTGCCGCATCTATCAGGCATCTACTTCGGAACTGTATGGAAAGGTGGAAGAAGTGCCGCAGAACGAGAACACGCCGTTCCATCCTTACAGCCCGTATGCAGTGGCCAAGCTCTATGGTTTCTGGATTGTGAAGGAATACCGCGAGGCTTACAACATGTTCTGCTGCTCGGGTATCCTGTTCAACCACGAATCAGAACGCCGCGGAGAAACGTTCGTCACACGTAAGATTACGCTGGCTGCGGCCCGTATCGCACAGGGCAAGCAGGAAAAGCTGTACCTGGGTAACCTCGACTCGCTGCGCGACTGGGGATATGCCAAGGATTACGTGGAGTGTATGTGGCTCATCCTGCAGAACAGCGAACCGGAAGATTTCGTCATCGCTACCGGCGAACAGCACAGTGTGCGTGAATTCTGTTACCTGGCCTTCAAACGTGCCGGCATCGAACTGGAATTCAAGGGCAAAGGAATCGACGAAAAGGGATACGACAAGGCTACCGGCAAGTGTCTGGTGGAAGTGAGCGAAGACTTCTATCGTCCGACCGACGTGGTGAACCTCTGGGGTGACCCGACCAAGGCGAAAGCCAGACTGGGATGGAACCCGACCAAGACTTCTTTCGAGGAACTGATTAACATCATGGTGGATTCAGATATGGCGAAGGTAGCTGTAGAAAAGGCGGGCGAAGAAATCCGTACGAACCTGGCAGAATACCTGGAGAAAGGAATCGTGAAGTAATTAATAATGAACAATTAATAATTAACAATTAAAACGGGATTTTTCTACGAAGAAACGGAGGTTTTAGTATGTTGGATAAATCAGCAAAGATATATGTAGCGGGACACCACGGACTGGTGGGTTCCGCTATCTGGAACAACCTCAAGGAAAGAGGATATAACAACCTGGTGGGACGCTCACACAAGGAACTGGATCTGCTGGACCCGGTGGCCGTAAAGGCGTTCTTCGATGAGGAAAAGCCGGATGCCGTGATTCTGGCTGCCGCACACGTAGGGGGCATCATGGCCAACCTGCACTACCGGGCGGACTTCATCTACCAGAACTTGCAGATTCAGCAGAACGTGATTGGCGAGAGTTTCCGTCACGGGGTGAAGAAGCTGCTGTTCCTGGGAAGTACGTGTATCTATCCGCGCGAAGCACCGCAGCCGATGAAGGAGGAAGTGCTCCTCACCTCTCCGCTGGAATATACGAACGAACCGTATGCCATCGCGAAGATTGCGGGACTGAAGATGTGTGAAAGCTTCAACTTGCAGTATGGCACGAACTACATCGCCGTCATGCCGACGAACCTTTACGGTCCGAACGACAACTTCCACCTGGAGAACAGCCACGTGCTGCCGGCCATGATCCGCAAGATTTACCTGGCCAAATGCCTGAACGAGGGTGACTGGGAAGCGGTGCGCAAGGACATCAGCCTGCGTCCGGTGAGCGTAATGCGCAACGGCGAGAAATTTGTGGTGAACGGCACATCGGACGAGAAAGACATTACGGAGGTGCTGGCGCACTACGGCATAGCAGCCGAAGCGGTGACCCTCTGGGGTACCGGAAAGCCGCTGCGTGAGTTCCTGTGGAGCGAGGAAATGGCGGATGCCAGCGTACACGTGCTGCTGAACGTGGACTTCAAGCAGACGTACGACGCTTCGGTGAAAAACGCCGACGGCATCACGGAAATCCGCAACTGCCACATCAACGTGGGTACGGGCAAGGAACTGTCCATCCGTGAAGTGGCCGAAAAGATCATGAAGGAAATCGGCTTCAAGGGCGAACTGCGCTGGGATGCATCCAAACCGGACGGCACGCTGCGCAAGCTGACGGATGTGAGCAAGCTGCACAGCCTGGGATGGCACCACAAGGTGGAAATCGACGAGGGTATCCACCGCTTGTATGAATGGTACCTGAAAGGGATTTGCATCAACCACCAGACGGTGTAAATAAATAATTAAAAATGAAGAGCCGGATACGGCGCACAACAGAAAACGAAAGATTCCCCATCCCAGCGTTTTTAAGGCAGGAGATGCGGGAATCTTTTTGCTTTTCTGCGGAGAATTTGCTTCCTTTGTAAAAAGAACAAAATAAAGGCATTGCCCTATGGAAAGTTATATTCGTTTTGACTGGGCCATGAAGCGTCTGTTGCGCAACAAGGCCAACTATGCGGTGCTGGAAGGACTGCTCACCACACTGCTGGAGGAAAAGGTGACCATCCACAAACTGCTGGAAAGCGAAAGCAACCAGGAGGATGAGTTTGACAAGTACAACCGGGTGGACATGCTGGCAGAAAACTCGAAGGGAGAACTGGTGCTCATCGAGGTACAGAACAACAATGAGTTTGCGTATTTCCAACGGATGCTCTTCGGGGCTTCCAAGCTGGTGACGGAATATATCAACCGGGGGGAAGGCTACGAGAAGGTGCGGAAGGTGTACAGCGTGAACATCGTGTATTTCTCGCTGGGACACGGAAAGGATTTCGTGTATCACGGAAAGACGGAGTTCGTGGGTATCCATGAGGGAGACATCCTAGAACTGAGCCCGTTCCAGAGACAGACATTCAAAGTGGACAAGGTGAGCCAACTCTATCCAGAGTATTACATCCTGAAGGTGAACGATTTCAACCGGGTGGCGAAGACGCCACTGGAAGAATGGATTTATTACCTGAATACGGGAAATGTACCTGAACATGCCACGGCACCGGGACTGGACAAGGTGAAGGAGCAACTGAAACTGGACCGCATGAGTCGAGAGGAACTGAAGGCATACTACAAACACTTGGATAATATCGTGATTCTGAGGGACAACATCATGACGGAACGTGCGGAAGGTCGTGCGGAAGGTCGTGCGGAAGGTCGTGCGGAAGGTCGTGCGGAAGGTCGTGCAGAAGGTCGTGCGGAAGGTCGTGCGGAAGGCCGTGCGGAAGAAAAAGCCGCAATTGCACGCAACTTAAAAGCACTGGGACTAACTACGGCACAGATTGCAGAGGCCACCGGACTGTCGGAGGAAGAAGTCAGAAACATAGAGGAAGAAAGAACAAAATGAAAAACATGAAGCATATACATATCCCTCGTTTTTCGGTGTTTTTTTGAGATTCTGCAACAATTTTGATACAATAAACAGGTTATTTTTGTTACATTTGTCCTGTCAATTCACAGGAAAATAGCTACAAATATGATTTATACAGACTTCTCAGTAGAAAATTATAGAGGAATCCGCCAATGTACACTCCATAAACTTGAATTGGTAAATCTCTTTTTTGGAAAGAATAATTGTGGCAAATCTTCTTTACTAGAGTCATTATTTATATTGTCAGGCCCCGACAATCCTATATTGCCCATTTTAGCAAATAATGCCAGAGCATTGGACTCACTAGAAGAAACAGATTTAAAAATTGAATTCTATCAAGCAAATCCTGACCATATTATACAATTAACAAGCCAAGGAGAACAAAGCCGACACGTTTCTATCCAAATGATTGAATCGCATTCTCAGAATATCTCTTTGGAAGATTTACAAAAGACTTCCTCAGAAAGTGCGGGTAAACGCTATGGTTTAAAAATTAACTTTTCCACAGAAGCAGAAAAAGAAAATAAGTACCATTCTGAGCTAGTAATTACAGAAGAGAAAAAAGGAAATATAACTTCTGACAAAAGGTACAAGGAAACACTTTATGCAGAATATATTCCTTCTAACCACATGCAAACCAACATTGTGGAGAAATTAGCTGAAATAATCAAAAACAAACAGGAAAATGAGATTATAGAGGCACTCAAAATTATAGAACCACGCATCATTGACTTGCAACTGGTAGGCAGCAGAATAATGGTAGACGTAGGGCTACCGACACGACTTCCAATCAATGTATTAGGAGATGGAGTACGTAAGGTATTGGCAGTCATACTTTCCATTTATAAATGTAGAAATGGCATACTCATTATAGATGAATTGGACAATGGCTTGCATTTCTCCGTGATGCCACAACTATGGGAAGTCATCCTCTATATGTGTCAAAAGCATCATACGCAAATTTTTGCCTCTACACATAGTCTAGATTTAGTTAAATCACTAGTCAAGGCTATCGGAAAATCGAAACAACCGCAACTTATTGCATCCTACAAACTAATAAGAAAAAATGATGACGAACTTGTAGCCTTACGTTATAGTGCAGAAGAACTTGCGTATGCTATTAAACAAGAAATGGAGGTAAGATAGGATGACACATATATTCATTGAAGCACGGTATGAAAAAACATCCGAATATGTATTTCTAGATACTGTGATAAGGAATCTTGGATTTACCGAAGAACAATATAAAATAATTTGTGTAGACGGAAATTCCAATCTAGTGAATGTAGCCAACAAATTTAAAGAGAATACCATTGAAGGGGGAAAAAATCTGATTGTGTTTGATGCAGATACTCCAGCTACCGGATATGGATTTACAGCTACCATGAAACGCATTAACCAAGAACTGCAAGACAATGAAATGCAGGCTGATGGAATCTTCCTTTTTCCCGATAATGCACAAGATGGTATTTTTGAGAATCTATTGGAAGAATTGATGCAGAAAGAAAATCATGCACACTGGTTCGACTGTTATTCAGATTATGAGATTTGCTTGGGAGATAAATACTTAACCCCAGACCTGAAAGGAAAACTATATACTTATATCAGTTCACAAAAGACATTAAGTAACACGAAACGAAAAAAATTAGGAGGTGGACAATGGCAATTCAATGATATCCAATATTGGAATCTTAGTTCACCTGCTTTACAACCCTTGAAAGATTTTCTTAGTAAGAATATATCTTGAGACGTTATTCATTATTCATTGTTAATTTTTCATTATGAAACGATATTGCCAGACACTCGAGCTCTACAACGACAAGGAGCTGATTGAGGCCTACGTGGCAGAACATGCACACGTGTGGGAAGAAGTGAAAGCGGGTATCCGCGAAGTGGGCATCACCGACATGCAGATTTACATCGACGGAAACCGCCTGTTCATGATCATGGATACCACCGACGACTTTGACATGGAACGAGACTACGCCCGACTGGCTACCCTGCCCCGCCAGGCAGAATGGGAAGCCCACATGGCGAAATACCAGAAAGCAGCGCCGGGAGCGACGTCGCAGGAAAAATGGAAATTAATGGAACGAATATTTAAGCTGTAAGTCAATTAATAATTAAAAATTAATAATTAAAAACGAGTGGGTGCATTCCATCCACTATCATTGTTAATTCTTCATTATTAATTATTAATTATTAATTATTAATTCTTCATTGTTCATTATTCATTATTCATTATTAATTGCAAAGATGAAAAAGTTACTGTCATTGCCACCAAATCTGGTGGAATGTTTTCACGATATCATGCACGCGGACCACAAGGAGTGGTTCTGCACGTCGGACCCGGTGGGCAAGAAACTGGGTTCGGGAGGAGGTACGGCGTGGCTGCTGAATGCCTGCCGGACGGAAGAAGGTGACACAGCCGGACTCGGGGACTGGCTGGCAAAGGAAAAACGTATCCTGCTCCATGCGGGAGGTCAGAGCCGGCGACTGCCGGGCTATGCGCCGTCGGGAAAGATTCTGACACCAATTCCGGTGTTCCGCTGGGCACGGGGACAACGGCTCACACAGAACTTGCTGTCACTGCAACTGCCTTTGTACGAGGAAATCATGGAACGGGCTCCAGAAGGGCTGCATACACTGATTGCCAGCGGCGACGTGTACATCCGGGCTACTCAGCCGCTGCAGGACATTCCGGACGTGGACGTGGTGTGTTACGGCTTGTGGGTAGACCCTGAGCTGGCAAAGAACCACGGGGTGTTCGTGTCTTCGCGGAAGGAACCGGAGAAGCTGGACTTCATGCTGCAAAAACCGAGCGTGGAGGAGATGGGCAAGCTGATGCAGGATTACCTGTTCCTGATGGACATCGGCATCTGGCTGCTGAGCGACCGGGCCGTGGAACTGATGGTGAAACGCTCGACCGCGGCGAACGGGGACGTGAAGTTCTACGACATGTATTCGGAGTTCGGACTGGCACTGGGCGCACACCCGCGCATCGCGGACGAGGAACTGAACAGCCTGAAGGTGGCCATCCTGCCGCTGCCGGGCGGAGAGTTCCACCACTACGGCACAAGCCGGGAGATGATTTCGTCGACGCTGGCGGTGCAGAACTGTGTGACAGACCAGCGGGCCATCATGCACCACAAGGTGAAACCGCATCCGGCGGTGTTCGTACAGAATGCGGAGATGGACTTCACCCTGACGGCGGACAACGCGGAAATCTGGGTGGAAAACAGCCACGTGGGCAAGGACTGGCAGCTGCACAGCCGGAACATCGTCACGGGGGTGCCGCGCAACGACTGGAAACTGAAGGTGCCGGAGGGAGTGTGCATCGACGTGGTGCCGATGGGCGAAAAGGAATTCGCCGCACGCCCGTATGGCTTCAACGATAAATTCAAGGGAAGCTTGAAAGAGGCTTCTACCCTCTACCTGGGACGTCCGGTGACGGAATGGCTGGCGGAAAGAGGACTGACGGCGGACGAGATACGGGGCTGTGAGGACTTGCAGGCGGCGGCGATTTTCCCGGTGACGGACTCGATAGAGGAACTGGGCACGGTGCTGCAATGGATGACGGACGGCGGACAGGGAGAAGCCGGAAAGGCCATCTGGCAGAAGGCCCGGAAGGTATCGGCGGACGAGATTTCGGCGTATGCCAACCTGCGACGCCTGTTCGCCCAGCGGGAGGTGTTCCGCAAGGAAAACTGGAGCCTGCTGGCCCAGAACCAGGAACGGAGCGTGTTCTATCAGGTGGACTTGCTGGAGGCAGCTGAGGAATTTGCCAAGGGGGGCATCGCCTTGCCGGGAGAACTGCCGGAGGGGTCTCCCCTGCTGAAACGAATCAGCGACGCAATGTTCCGCGCGAAGGTGCTGGAACTGGAAGGGAAACCGGAGGCGAAGACCCTGGAAGACAGGGCGTTCGGCCTGATGCGGCAGGGACTGACGGGCACGATGGATCATCGCCAGCAGCCGAAGCTTTCGGTGTATGCGGACCAGATTGTGTGGAGCCGCAGCCCGGTGCGCATCGACATTGCGGGGGGATGGACGGATACCCCACCCTATAGCCTGATGGAGGGGGGAAACGTGGTGAACCTGGCCATTGAGCTTAACGGACAGCCGCCGTTGCAGGTGTACGTCAAACCGTCGAAGGAATACCGCATCACCCTGCGTTCCATCGACCTGGGGGCCATGGAGGTGGTGTCTACCTACGAGGAGTTGCAGGATTATAGCAAGGTGGGTTCGCCGTTCTCCATTCCGAAAGCGGCACTGACCCTGGCAGGTTTCCATCCAAATTTCTCGACGGAGCATTTCGACTCGCTGGAGGCACAGTTGAAGGCGTTTGGCACGGGTATTGAGGTGACGTTGCTGTCGGCCATTCCGGCAGGTTCGGGACTGGGCACCAGCTCCATCCTGGCATCGACGGTGCTGGGGGCACTGAATGATTTCTGCGGCCTGAACTGGGACAAGCAGGGCATCGGCAGCCGCACGCTGATACTGGAACAGCTGCTCACCACGGGCGGCGGATGGCAGGATCAGTACGGCGGGGTACTGCAAGGGGTGAAACTGCTGCAGACGCAGCCGGGCTGGCACCAGGAACCGAAGGTACGCTGGCTGCCGGACTACCTGTTCACAAGCGACGAGTACCGGAAATGCCACCTTTTATATTATACGGGCATCACGCGCACGGCCAAGGGCATCCTGGCAGAGATTGTGCGGGGAATGTTCCTCAACTCAAACCGTCACCTGCACTTGCTGGAGCAGATGAAGGGACATGCTATGGACATGTACGACGCCATCCTGCGGAATGATTTCGAGGGCATGGGACGACTGGTACGGAAAACGTGGAAGCAGAACCAGCTGCTGGACGAAGGTACGAACCCGCCGGCCGTACAGGCACTGACGGAACGGATTGACGACCTGTGTCTGGGCTACAAGCTGCCGGGAGCCGGCGGAGGGGGCTACTTGTACATGGTGGCCAAAGATCCGGATGCGGCACTGCGTATCCGCCGGATTCTCACGGAAAGCCGCCCCAACGACCGGGCACGCTTCGTGGAAATGAGTTTATCGAACAAAGGACTGGAAATCAGTAGAAGCTGACATGGAAAAGATAGGATTAGTAAGAACCAGGGACGGAAGGAGTTTCCTGGTTCCTTTCATTTTGATTACGTCGCTCTTCTTCCTGTGGGGAGTGGCACACAGTATCCTGGACGTACTGAACAAGCATTTTCAGGATACGATGGAGATTACCCGTACGCGCTCGGCACTGATTCAGGCGGTGGTGTATGGGGGGTATTTCGTGATGGCGCTGCCGGCGGGACGGATTATCCGCCGCTTCGGTTACCGCACGGGGGTGCTGACGGGACTGGTGCTGTATGGCATCGGGGCCTTGCTCTTTATTCCGGGGGGACGGATTCAGTCGTTTGAGTTCTTCCTGCTGGCGCTGTTTGTCATCGGCTGCGGACTGACGTGTCTGGAAACGGCTTCGAACCCGTATGTGACGGTGCTCGGGGAACCGGAGGGCAGCGAACGGCGCATCAACCTGGCGCAGTCGTTCAACGGACTGGGATGGATTTGCGGTCCGCTGGCGGGGGGCTTCTTCCTCTTTGCCGGAGGGGGCGACGTGACGACACCGTATGCGGTGCTGGGCACGCTGGTGCTGCTCATTGCGGTGATTTTCTCGCGGGTGAAGCTGCCGGAAATCGGACAGGAAGCGGAAGAGAAAGGAACGCAGGGCAACGACACCTCGCTCTGGAAAACGGCTTCGTTTACCGTGGGACTGCTGTCGCTCTTCCTGTATGTGGCAGCTCAGACGGGCATCAACAGTTTCTTCATCAACTATGCGACGGAGAATGCGGGCATCAGTGCCCAGAAAGCATCGGTATGGCTTTCGTTCGGCGGCATGGGCCTGTTCATGGCGGGACGTATGGGCGGAAGCTGGATCATGCGCTTCGTAAAGGGAGAAAAGGTGCTGACAACTTGTGCCACGGGAGCCTTCATCTGCATGGCGGCGGTCATCCTGCTGCCGGGAACCATCGGGTGGTATTTCCTGCTGCTGTGTTTCTTGTGTGAATCCATCATGTTCCCTACGATTTTTTCACTATCTTTGCGCCACGTAGGCACGCATACCAAACAGGCGTCTTCCTACCTGATTATGTCGATTGTGGGAGGGGCCATCGCGCCCATGCTGATGGGATTCATCGCCGACCACGTTTCAATGGCGGTGGGATTCATCGTCCCGCTGGTGTGCTTCGCCGAAATCCTGTGGTTCGCAGCCAGATACAGAAAACTGTAAAATCAATAACGTAAACCTTTTGAACACGCAGATATATGCTAAAATTAAAGGAACTTAAAATCGTTGAATCCAAAAAAGAACTAGAAGCGCTTCCGGAAGGAAAATTACTGATCAACACCATCAATGCACATTCCTACAACACGGCATTGAAGGATGATTTTTTTGCCGAAGCACTGATGAAGGGCGATGCGCTGATTCCCGACGGCGCAAGTATCGTAATGGCCTGCCGGAAACTGAAAGCCAAAAGCCAGCCGAAAGAACGCATTGCAGGCTGGGACTTGTTTACAATGGAAATGGAACGCCTGAACCGCAAGGGAGGAACGTGCTTCTTCATGGGAAGCAGCGAAAAAGTGTTGAAACTGATTCGCGAGAAGGGCAAAACGGTGTACCCGAACATCCGGATTGAAACGTACTCCCCACCCTACAAACCGGAATTCTCGGAAGCGGAGAACCGGGAAATCATCGAGGCCATCAACCGGGCCAACCCCGACTTGCTGTGGATTGGCATGACGGCTCCCAAACAGGAGAAATGGGCTTACCGCCACTGGAACGAACTGCACATCCATTGTCACTGCGGTACCATCGGAGCGGTATTCGATTTCTTTGCAGGCACCATGGAACGGGCTCCGATGTGGTGGCAGGAACATAGCCTGGAATGGCTGTACCGACTCATCAAGGAACCCAAACGGATGTGGCGCCGCTATATCATCGGCAACACGCTGTTCATCCGCAACGTGATAAGGGAAATGTGATGGGCAAGGAAAACCGATTTTTCCAATTGCTCAAACTGGCTGTAGGAACGGGAAGTGCACCGGAAACTCCTCTTTCCGCACAGGAATGGATTGAAGTGCTGGAACTGGCAGAAAAGCAGAAGCTGACAGGGGTACTGCTGGGAGCTGCCGAAGTGCTTCCTGCCGCCAGCAAACCGCCCCGGCCCTTACTGATGCAATGGATAGGACGGACTCACCAGATTGAACGGGTGAACCAAGCAATCAACAAGGAAGCGGTCAGGGTGTCGGAATTCTTTGCCCGGAAAGGTATGCGCTCCATGATCCTGAAAGGACAGGGGGTGGCTCAACTGTATCCGCACCCGTTGAGACGGATGCCGGGTGACATTGACATCTGGCTGGAAGGAAGCCGGAAAGAGATTATCCGACTGGCACGGGAAACGGACCCGAAAGCGGAGGTGGTGTATCACCATGTGGACATGGAGTTGTCGAAAGTGTGTGAGGTGGAGGTACACACCACACCGTCGTGGATGTTCAACCCGCTGACGAACTACAGGCTGCAAGCCTTATGCCGCCAATGGAAGCGAAACGGCTTCGGACAGGAAACGACCCTGGAAGGAACCGACGGAAGCGTCCGGGTACCGGAGGGGGAAATGAACCGGGTGTTTCTGGTGTTGCACGCTTACCGCCACCTGCTGAGTGAGGGCGTAGGATTACGGCAGCTGATGGACATCTTCTATGTATTCAGACAAGAAACAAGCCCGGAGGAACGGGCACGGACGGCCCGGCAATGGCGCGCACTGCAAATGACGGATTTTGCGGCGGCGGTGATGTGGGTACTGGAAACGATATTCGGACTGGAAAGAAAATACATGCCGGTGAGTCCTTCGGAACGAAGAGGCAGACGGCTGCTGGAGGAAATCATGCGGGCCGGCAATTTCGGTCAGTTCGACCCCCGGCTGTCGCGGGAAAGAATGCAGACAGACGGTGGAAGGTTTTCGACTTCCCTGAAAAGGATGTGGGGATTCGTACACAATTACCCGCAGGAGGTATGCTGGGCTCCGTTCTTCAAAATCTGGCACTACGGCTGGCGAAAAATGAAGAATTAAGCAAAAAAAAAAAGGATTTCTTCACTTTTCTCTAACAATTTTTCTTTATATTTGTTGTAATGAAACTGAATTATTCTAACTAACATTAAGGTTATATCGTTATGACAAAGAGAAAAGGCTATTTACTGGCAGCCGCAGCGCTACTCTGCTTAAGTGGCACGTCGCTCCTTACCAGTTGCCAAAAAGACTACGACGGACAACTGGAAATTCTTCGAAATCAAATCAATAATGGTGAGGTGAACCTGAACAGCTTGAAGGAAAAGGTGACACTCATCGAACAACAAATCAAAGCGCTTGAAGAAGCGCTTACGGAGGGTGGCAGTGGTCACAAAGAGGATATTGACCGGCTGAAAACGGAACTGGAGACTGTGAAAACGGACTTGAACAACCGGATTGCGGAACTCCAGGCGGTAATTGACGGCAATACGGAAGAAATACAGCAACTCAAGGAGAAAATCCAGATTGCCAACCAGGAATTCAATACGCGGTTACTGGAAATCTCCAACCAAATCAACGCCATCGACACCAGCCTGAACGTGCTGGACGGACGGGTGGCCAAACTGGAAATGCAGGTGGAGGCCTTGCAGGAAAAGCAGAAGGCGGTGGAACTGGCCATTGAAGGCCTGAAAACAGAAATGGCCGGACTGGGCAGCGACATGGCGGACCAGAAGCAGAAAATGGAAGAAGCACTCACCCAGCTACAGGAAGTGAAAAACAAGCTGACCACGGATATCAACCAGTTGAAGGCGCTCGTGGATGAGGTGAAGAAGGCAACGGCTACAAATGCCGCCAACCTGGAAAGCCTGCGCCAAAATACCATCGAAAAAATTACTGCCGTAAAAACGGAGGTGGACGCAAGAATCCAGGACGTGGAAAATGAAATGGCCGGATTGTCGTCGACGGTGCAATCGCTCGGAAACAAGGTAAACCAACTGAACAGCAAATACGACAACCTGGGAGAACAACTGAACAACCTGGTGGAAAAATATGACCTGCAAATCTACAAAATCTGGGAAGCCATCAACGCACTGACTCCGGGAAGCGACACCGAACTGAACGAACTGAAAGAGCTGGTAACGACCTTGCAGAAGGACCTGGACGACTTGAAGACGGCCATGAACCAACAGCTGGAAAAACTGCTCAACACACAAAAACTGTTTGGCAATGACTTGCAGCAGACAAAGGAGCTGGTGGAGAATCATACGCAAAAACTGAACGAACTGTCGACCAGACTGGACCAACTGGGACTCAAGGTGAGCACCCTGGAAGGACTGATACAGGACATGCAGACGGCCTACCAGCTGACACTGACTGACATTGAAAAGAGACTGAGCGCACTGGAACAGCAGGGAGGCGGAAGCGACCCGGCCGAACTGGCCCAACTGAAACAGGACTTGCTCGCCCTGCAACAGAAGGTAGACAAGCAGACACAGGATATTCTGAACCTGAAGGGGGACCAGCAGAAACAGGCGGAGGCCCTGACGCAGCTGAACAACTACGTGCAGTCTTCCATCCTGGCCTTGCAGACAAACTACAACAACCTGAGCAAGGAGGTGAGCGGACTCAATAGTTTCGTGGAAACGCTGAACGAAAACCTGAAAAAGACGAACCAGCAAGTGGGTGAGCTGACTTCGAAAGTGAATTTGCAGGCATCGCAGATTACGGATTTGTACAACCGAATCAAGAACTTGCAGGAAGGACAAAGCAACTACGTGACCCGGGAAGAAATAGAAAAGTTGCTGGACAATTACTACGACAAGGCTGCCATTGACCGCCAGCTGGAAGCAATGTTCCAGAAAATCAACGACTGCCCTACTCTGGACGACATGAACCAGGCCATCGAGGAGGCTGCACAGCAACTGCAGGAACAGCTTGACAAAATGCAACAGCAGATTGCCCAGCTGACTTCACAATACGACGCCTTGAAACAGCAGGTGGAAACGCTGATGAACCGCATACAGAGCTTCGAACTGCTGGCCGATTACAACGACGGCACGGTGAAGGTGAAGGAAACCACTCCGGGACACTACACCATGGAACTGAAAGTGGAAATCACCCCGGAAGACGCAGCCGGCAAACTGACGAACCTGAAAGGCATCGTCGGACTGAGATGCAGGGAGGTGATACCGGTGAGAAGCAGCAACAGCCTGCCGGCAATGACGGTAGAGGAGGTGACGCAAAGTGCCTACGGAGAGCTGACCGTGAAAGTGGGCTTCACACTGGAAGAGGCATTGGAAGGTGGACAGGCGCTTCCGTATCAGGTGGCTGTGGTGCTGAACGACGGCAACAACTACAAGCTGACTGAATACAGACCGCTGCGACTGGAAAGCCACGAAGCGATGGATACGAATACGGACTATACGTTCATGGCGGGCACGGAAATCCTGCAGACCAAGGAGGACATCGGAGTGGGCAACTTCGCAGAGAGTGAAATCTACAAGCTGCCGGTGCTGAAAGCCATCCTCAACCAGTCGGGGGCTTCCATCTGCCAGATTGAGGGCATACAGTCTCTGTTCAATGCGGCGGTAACGGCTTCTTCCACAGTGGAAGGCAGCAGCCGCAAGGACTTGCCGGTGGTGTACTCCCTGGCGGCCATCTATGACAAGCAGGGCGTGGCCAGAGGGGAACTGTGGAACTACATCGAGGTATCTACGGCCGGACAGGTGAGCATGAAGAGCAACCTGACTCCGGGAGTAACCCCTACTTCACTGGAAGGCTTTAAAATGGTGGTGGGACTGCAGGCCAAACAGAACGGACAGAATTACGGGAAACGGGCGTACGTATGCTTCCGCCTGCAAATGAAAAACGATGGACTTAATTAATGGAGATGTATATGAATTACGCAAAATATATTGTGGCTGCAATGTGCCTGTGGGGAGGTGTCGTGAACCTCGCCGCACAAGAAACGGTAAAGGTGGATGACCCGTGGAAGGATTATCCCACCAAGGAAGAACTGTATAAGGACTATTCCCGCTTTTCAGTGGGATTCCACATCGGTTCTCCGTATTTTGCCGGTGACTTCCGCTCGCTGAGCAGAGGAAACTATAATTTCCTGGGAGGAATGGTGGGCCTGCAAGGGGGCTACCAAATCAGCCCGCTGTTCGGCGTGAGACTGAGCCTGGATTATGGCGTGAACCGGGCCGGCTCGCAGTATTACGAGGATGATTTCCTGCTGCTGCCCAACGGGAACACCTATTATAATACGGACATCCCGGAAAATTCCATGCGATACAGGGACCTCTACAGCAAGGTACGGATGCTGAACGTGGGATTGAACTGGGAAACCAACCTGCTGAACCTGTTCCGCAGAAGCGACGGGGACAGAAGATGGGCCCTGATTGCGGCACCGGGCATCTACCTGCAACATTTCTCGTCGACCGTGAAGCGCAGAAGCGACGACAGCCGCTTTGCCGAAGGGGTCGGGAAAAAGGTGGACCTGGGACTGGGAGGTGACCTGGCCGTGAGATACCGCATCAACCCGCACCTGGACGCCCAGGTGAAGGGGGGCATGATCTGGATCAGAAACGGAAAGTTCGACGGCATCAACTCCATCAATACGACCAAGCACAACACGGTGCTGACGGCACAAATCGGAGTCATCTGGAAAATCGGCAACGGCAACGGAAAGAAGAAGGACAACCTGATGTATGCTCCGGGCTACCTGCCGATGTGGAAACGGGCTACCCGGACCGTGACGAAGGTGATACGCGACACGGTCTACATTGAAAAGGCCATTACGGAGAAATCACCGGAAGTGGTGGTCTGCAAAGGACTGCCGGAACTGCCGGCCGTGTACTTCGAACGGGGCAAGTGGAAACTGGATACCGACAAGTATGCCCGCGAACTCTTTACCATCGCAAAGGCCCTGAAGGAAAATCCGGACGTGGAAATCGACATCTGCGGATATGCGGACCACACGGGAGGAGAAGCCATCAACAAGAAGGTAACCGAAAAACGTGCGGAGGCCCTGAAAAAATGGCTCGTGAAAGTGGGCATTGAAGAAGACCGGCTGCACACCTACGGACTGGGCAAAGACCGGGTGATTGAAAAGGAACTGAGGTACTCCGTGAAAGCCCGCAGAACCGAGGTGAAAGGAAAAGAATAAAAAAACTTCCTCAGCGAGCTTTACAGCAATTCGCATTGAATATGAAACAGTTCCCGGAAAACCGGGAGCTGTTTTTTTTTAGAAAGCCGCGGGCCGGAGCCGAAGATGTCCCTAAAAACAGGGCCTGTTTGTCACAAAAAATACATTTTTTTTGGATAACGGTACATTTTAGCGCCTTTGGGTGCATATTCCGGCGGATACCCGTTCAGCATTTCCGGTGATATCCGTTCACTCCCCAGTTAGTATTCAGTGTCGTTGGCAAAGTTAATACTTCTTTCTTAGACTTTCTCCCGATAAAGTAAATTTAATGGCCTTGTGCACGATTCTGTCAAGGCATGCTTCCGCAATAAGCTCGCTTTGGAACACATCATACCAGTCTGTAACAGGAAGCTGGCTGGCCAGAATGAGTGCCTTCCGGTTGTAGCGGTCATCTATGATTTGTTCAAAGTCATGCTGTATCTGGCCGTCAAGCTTGACCATCCCAAAGTCATCGATAATCAGCAGATCATGTGCGTTCAGTTTGCGGAAGAAGTTTGTCTCCCGTCCTTCCAGATGTGCAAGCTTCAGGTTCTCGATGAGCATGTTCATCGTGAAGTACAGTACCTTCCGGCCGTTCCTGCATGCCCTGTCACCCAAGGCGCAGGCGAAGTAGGACTTTCCGGTTCCTGCCGGTCCGGTAATGATGACCGTCATTCCGCCCGTAATGTAATTTCCGGTTGCAAGGTCGGCTGCAGAGCAGGCCTGTATTCCCCTTGCCGTGTCCGTTTCAAGTTCTTCCATCGAGGCTCTCAGACGGAAGCCGGCATTCTTTATAAGACGCTGGATGCGGTTGTTCCCTCTCGTGTCACGTTCGTACTGGAGCATGATCTGCATGCCTTCACGCAGGGTAAGCTTGTCCAACTGATGTGTTTCTTCCAGGGAGCTCCAGCAGCTTGCCATTCCCGGAAGCTTCAGCTCGTGCAGTGTTCTTTCTGTTTCGTTGCTCATAATCATTTATTGTTATTGGTTCATGTCATTTCCTGTAAAATAGTCTTTTCCACGCATGTTTCCGTGGTTTGACGATGTAGGCGCATGGAAGATTACCGTCTCGTCGGCAGATGCATTCACACCGTTACGTTTGAGTATGGCTTCAAACTTGCTGTAGGAATAAATACCGTACTTCATGCACTGGCGGCAGGTAAGGTCAAACGTGGCAAGGTCATACTTCCTTCTGAGGCTGACTATGGAGTTGCACAGCTTGTAATACACCTCTTCAGGCTGTGCGGTACGTTTGGGGTCAAAGATGCTCTTTACGTATTCATGGCAGTCCGGCGATATGTCCTTCGCCTTTTCCACATAATAGGCTGCCGAACGCTCCATGATTACCCTGCAACTGGATGCGAGATGTTCCCTGACTGTGGTATAGCCGTATGTATGGCTGCGGATATGCGAGGCTACCAGTTTCTGCTCCACATAGACCTTGACCCATGAACGGGTAAAGACTACTCTTGCCTGTTTTCCTACATGGATATAAGGGACGGAGTAAAAATGGGTCACTTTGTCCTGTCTCAGCTCCACATGGCAGTTTGCCTGTACTTTCAGATCGGCATACAGGCGCATCTCATAGGGTTCCGGCTTCAAGGGTTTGAGCAGCTCCTTCTCCATGGCATGAAAACGTTCCTCACGGCTGTAGGGACGCTTCTGCATGCGGGTCTGGTTGTGCCTTTCCATCAGCTCCCATACGGCACGGTTCAACTCTATGAGTGAATGGAAGGTGCGGTTACGCAACCTGGCATAAATACGGTTGTATGTGATTCTTACAGAGTCCTCTACCAGAGCCTTCTGTGTCGGTGATGCCGGGTCACATGGCAGCACTACAAAATGGTAGTAGTTGCCCATGTCCTCAAGAGCCTTGTTCAGCTTCGGCTCATGCCTGTCATTGCTGATTACCGCAGATTTGAGATTGTCCGGAGTCAGTATGGGAGGTACACCGCCCAGATGTTCCAGGCACATCCTTATGGCATACAGGAAGTCCTCCGTCTTCTGCGAAGGTACGCATATCGCATAGGTATAGTCGCTGTAAGGCATACAGGCGACAAACACTTCCACCTTGATAATTTCTCCGGTTTCGGTATCCACATAGCTGAGCTTGTCACCGGCAAAGTCGACCATGAGTTTCTCGCCCGGTTTGTAGGTGTTGGCCAGTACGGCTGTGACATCCTTCTTCGCAACGAGATTCTGTTTCAGATGATAATAGAACTGTGACTTGCCATAACCGTCGGGATGAGTCGCACGGTATTCATCGAA